>ERZ857801.1282-NODE-1282-length-27297-cov-11.907276_pt1 | contig 27297 bp, 17 predicted proteins | sample MGYA00519762_ERZ857801 | MGnify/ENA primary metagenome ERZ857801 (study PRJEB31778, sample SAMEA3449368) | human gut metagenome | biome: human gut; feature: human-associated habitat; material: faeces | place: United Kingdom | collected 2010/2012 ...
TTTTCCTCCATCCAGTCACTGATCTCGCGTGTGCTGTTACCAAGGGCATAAAGTCCGATGATACGGTCCGCTACGCCCTCCGCCAGGATGGTCTCACGTTTCTTTATAAACTGAGGCTCAAAACTTGAATTACGGTCACGAGGGGTAGACACTGTGACTTCACCCAATGGAGTCTGGACTTGCTTCTGCATTTTACCATTACGACGATTGCCCAACTGACGTTCTTCTTCTGTAAGATGGGCATCCATCTCACCTTCCAATGCGGCATTCAAGATACTTTCCAATAAGGGGGCAAAAGCACCATCCTTTCCTAACAATGGCTTACCGGCTTTCAGCTGCTCTATTGTCTTGTTCTTGATACTTTCAAAATCAAATTCTGCTTTCATATAAAAAACTGTGTTAGCAAAGTTAATATTTTATTCCTTGATGACACAGTTTAAATTACAGCCTCGTAAATATTAGTATCACTTATTTTGTCGGATATTCCGGATTCTGTATCAAGGCCGGATTCAGGTCGATTTCTTCCTGTGGAATTGGGTACAGGTAGTTATAGTCTTCATATTTGCTACCTGTCAGTTTAATGTTTTCACCCTGATACAGGATACATTTCTTTCCGTTATCTCCATCCGGAGCATTGGGATCATCAACCATCTTATATTTCATTCCCAGGAACGGAGCGTTCAATACTTCTTTAGCAATACCCCAACGGCGGATATCCCATTGGCGTTTACCGCTTTCCAGCGCAAATTCCACTCGCCATTCGTTACGGATACGCTGGCGAAGAGCATCTTGTGTGCCACAATAGGTCGGTTTGCTTGCATCTGTGTTTTGTAGTTCGGGCATACCTACACGACGACGTACTTGATTTACGGCGTCAAAAGCAGAAGCATCTAATGGTGAAATTTCGTTTTTAGCTTCTGCATATGTCAACAAAACTTCTGCATAGCGGATAACATGCCAATCTTTACCCATATCCCAACCTGTGGATTGTGGGTCAATCGACGGGTCTAACCATTTTTGATTGTAATAACCTGTCGCTGTGGCATCGTTATGTTGGGCAACACCTGTGGAACCGCTTGATTTCAGCGGTGCTGTTTTGATTGTTACGCCATACATTTCTTCTCCATCATGTAATACACAAACTTCTAAACGCGGATCGCGATCTTTGAATGGATTTGTAGGATCGTAGGTTGTGGATTTATCAATCGGAGAACCATCGGCACATTCAAAGGCATCAACTAAACTCTGAGTCGGATTGATACCACCCCATCCTTTTGTAGGGAAACATCCCCAACCGATTATGTAAGTTGTTAATTCCGGTGCATTGAACTGTCTTACTAAAATAGCCTCTTTACAAGCTTCTTGTTCTTCCCAAAATAAATTTGCATACTTGCCTGTATTATTGGCATCAAACAACTCATACTCTCCTGAATCCATTACACTTTTTGCAGCATCGGATGCTGTGTCATAATGTTTGAAATATAATGCGGCACGTGCTTTCATAGCATTGGCTGCGCCTTTTGTTGCACGTCCATAATCGCTACTACCCCATTCGGCAGGTAAATGGGCTGTTGCATAGTCGAAGTCTTCTATTACTTTCGTATAAACTTCTTCAACCGGTGTACGTGTAATGTTTCCCATTTCTTTCAAATCTACCGGTTGGTCAACGTAGGGAACCCCACCGAATGTTTGGATAAGTCCGAAATAAATATAACCTCGTAAAAAACGAGCTTCTCCCATAACTGCTTCTTTATCAACTTGGTTGTAATCAGGAATATTATCTATTTTAGACAGTAAAATGTTACAAGCACGGATTGCTTTATAGTCTCCGCTCCAGCCCATGGCTGCAGGATCATAAATGCCTCTGGATACATCTCCGGCAGCCCATTTGATACCGTGTACGGCATTATCCGAATTAATGTCGCCATCAATATCTCCACTATTACTTCCGGGTAATACCTGGCGATATACGTCTGCAATAAACATTTTTGCGTCATTAGGCGTTTTCCAGAAACTACCGTCTGATAGTTCATCATCCGGCATGCGATCCAAAAAATCGCTACATGAACAGAAGCCGAATAGGGTAATAGCCAGAAGAGCTATATAATAATTCTTTTTCATATCTTTAAATTATAATTTGTTGTTTAAAAACCTACTTTAAGACCGATTGATATTTTTCTTACGTTCGAGTATAAACCTCCGCGGGAACTAGATGGAGCTGATTCCGGGTCAAGTGAATCCATTCCGGTGATTGTGAACAGGTTTTCACCTGTCAGGAATACTTTTACACGATCCAAATTGATTTTACTTAGTAATACTTTCGGAATGTTGTAACCGATTGTCAAATTTTTCAATCGAACATAGGAAGCGTCTTGCAACCAATAAGATGAGAATTGATAGTTGATTTGGTCTGACATTGTGATACGTGGGTAGGACGCATTGTGATTGGTGGGTGTCCAACGATCCAAATAACGTTCCAGAACTTTACCTCCGTTGAAGAATGCATAGGCTGCTTCATTATTAACATAAGCATCTACATCGAATGCTCCTTGGAAGAAGAATGACAAATCAAAATCTTTATAATATAAATTGGCTCCTAAACCGGCAGTCCAACTTGGAAACTCTTTTCCGATAACTTTGCGATCGTTGGCGGCATCGATTTTTCCGTCACCGTTCAAGTCTTTGTAACGGATATCCCCCGGCTGTTCCGTACCGGTACGCGTCGGGCCATTTGCGACTTCTTCTGCTGAATTGAATAGACCGTCTGCTTCATATCCGTAGTATGAACTGATAGGATAACCTTCCAAGAACCAGAAATTATCACGTCCGTCTCCGGGTTCTTTTCCTTCTGTATCCATCAAGTCTACCAATTCGTTGCGAACATAAGCAATATTGAAGTTAATGTCATAACGAAAATCTTTACTGATAGAATTGTTGTGGAAAATACTTAAATCGAACCCGGTGTTCTGGACTTTACCTGCATTTTGTCTGGGTGCATCCATACCGAATATACCCTGTACAGGAAGGAGCAATAACATATCATTGGTTGTTTTCTTATATCCGGCTAATTCAAATCCTACTTTATTGTTGAAGAAAGAAGCTTCGATTGCACCTTCGATACTTGTTACTGTCGCCCATTTGAGTTCTTGGTTTGCATAACGACTTTCTTTAATGGTTGAATAAAGGGTGTTTCCAAACATATATTTATCGTACGCATACGAAGGAACTGTCAGATAAGCTTCTTCGTCCTTCAACTCTTCGTTACCTGTTTGTCCCCAACCTGCACGTAATTTCAAATTACTAAGCCAGTCAAGTCCCGCATTTTTCATAAATTCTTCTTCTGTAATTCTCCAACCAGCCGAGAATGCAGGGAAAGTACCCCAACGGTTACCAGATGCAAAACGAGAGGAACCGTCTATACGGACATTGGCTTCAAATAAATATTTATCAGCAAAATTATATTGAGCACGTCCGAAATATGAACGATGAGCGACTTCGTATCTTGACTCTTTATTGGTTTGTGAAGATGCATCCAATGTACTCAAAGATTCTTGTAATTCATTGTTTCCACCTCCTTTACGAGTAGCTTCTAAATGTTTGTAGCGATAATCAATTTGTTCAAAACCGGCCAGTAAACCTAAATCATGTTTTCCCCATGTTTCATTATAATTGATCAATACCTGCGTTGTATACCAGTTCCACCAAGTCTGTTTTTCATATCCTTCACGGAGACCGGTTGTCGCTTCATCTTTAGCACCGTAAACAATTTGTGTTTTGAAAGCATCTTCACTCCTTTCGTCATTACGTACGGAAAATAGTGCTTTAGCAGTTAAATTGGGTAGAATATTTACTTGCCCATATAATGTTCCATTTACCTGCTGATCCATTGTCCTTCTGAAACCATCACGTCCTAATAAAGCGACAGGATTGTCTTTCCCATTATAGATGAATTTCCCTTCTTCGTTTCGTACGCCTTCTACCGGAGTAGCACGGTTTGTGAATTGTGTCATACCTGCAACGCTATTCCATCCGTCCATTAAAGTCCCTCTGTAACCGGATACATTCAGGCCGGCAGAGAACCATTTGCTAATTTGTGAATCAATGCTGGTTCGTGCATTAAAACGTTTATAATTGTTGGCATCGATCAAACCGTTTTGTTGTGTATAACCGACAGATGCACTATAACTTGTCTTTTCAGAACCTCCGCTGATGGAAAGATGGTGCATTGTTTCAATTGCATTTTTGTTCATGGTTTCTTTATACCAATCGGTATTGGGATGACCATAAGGATCAGTACCGTTACGGTATAGTTCTATGTCTTCTTCTGTGAAACGGAGTGGATTGTTTGGATTGTCATTTAGTGTAGCTTCATTATACAGCATTGCATAATCTGCAGATCCTAAAAAGTTAGGACGTTTGGTCGGAGTCGACCAACCTACATTTCCGGAATAGTTAACACGTGCACGATCTCCTTTTTTACCTTTTTTGGTAGTGATCAAAATGACCCCATTGGCAGCCTGAACACCGTAGATGGCGGCAGAAGATGCGTCTTTCAATACCGTAAGACTTTCGATATCGGCAGGGTCAATTGTGTTCATACTACCCGGAACACCGTCTACAATAACTAATGGGCTTGCTGCGTTGACAGAATTTTTACCACGAACTGTAATTGTACCTGTTTGGCTACCCGGACGCCCGGAACCTTGAATAGCTGTAACACCCGGCATCTGTCCTGCTAATGCGGCAGATACACTTGATACAGGTCTTGATTCCAGAGCTTCAGCTTTGATTGATGATACAGATCCGGTTAAATTTACTTTTTTCTGTACGCCGTAACCGACCACGACAACTTCATCCAGTTTCTGTGTGTCTTCCTTAAGATTTATGTTGAGAGATTGCTCTCCGTTGTACTTGATTTCCTGGGTCAAATAACCGATAAATGAGATTACGATTACATCCCCTTTTTTTACTTCCAGGACGAATTTACCATCCATGTCGGTGACAGTACCGTTTGTCGTACCTTTTACAACTACGGAGGCGCCTGCTACAGGGCCAAATTCGTCTTCCACGATACCTCTCAAACTTGTTTGTTGCTGAGAAATGCCAACATTGGGTGTTGCAGCCTCGCTGGAAGCGAACGTTGTTCCTGTCGTGAACAGTGCTGCTGACATCAACATTAGGCTGACTGGTCTTGCGATTTTCAACATACTAATCGTTTTTTATTTAATGATAGTTAAAAACTATAGGCTTTGAGAGGGCGTGTTTTTTCTACAGCTTGCTCTTACTTGCTTATTTTTTAGAAATTAGAATCAAAGTTTATGCTTACACATGTGTAGTTCTTGCAGGACTACGATTAAGTTTGCCGAATTCGTGTCAAGTTCTCTGATATTATTCTCTTGTATATGATAAAATCACATGCAACAAATCTACTGCGGACAGCCGTAAGCCTATTAGTTGATAGCCGCAAGCCTCTTTTCGGGAATTATTGGATAATAGATTGATTTGCATTAACATACAGAAAAAAAATATTTATTATTTCGATTATTTGTTGTTTGTTTTAGAGGAGATACTTATGGGAATAAAGCGGATAATTGTGTGATAAACTAATTTATTGGTTAGAAGCTGTAATCTTGCATTATTAGAAATATACAATAAGTATACAGGAAAAAGATAGAAATGTTCAATATGATTATAAAATAACACTCTGATACACTTAATTGTTAATTAACATTTTGAGATGTATACTCGGTTGAGATATTTGAGGAACGGAAGGCATGTATTACGAAAAATGCTGCATCGGGTATTTGACGTAATGTTGTCGAATTGTCGATTCTTTAAAGGGTTGAAAGTTAAAAATGAGGGTAAAAAGAAAATTTAACCATCGATATTATCCGCGTTAGTAAAATAATTTAATATATTTATCTTAATGTATAAAAATTGACATAAGGATATATTTAACGGTGCTCTTGCAAAAATTTATCTAAAAAAAGATGCACGATAATAAATAAATGTGTTAATTTGCCACGTCAAAGAACGTAGTCCTACAAGGACTATGTCTGTATTTATATGACAAAATAATGATATGCGTTAAAAATCATACCATGAATGTAAAGAGCTTATAAGTGAGTTTTTATCACCTTCTTGAAATCTGTTTATATCGTGGTTATTATAATTATTATTAAACAAAAAACAATTAGTATGTTGAAAATCGTAAGACCAGTCAGCTTTTTGCTGTTGTCCGCTGCTTTATGTTCCTCGGGGACAGTATTCGCATCTAATGGAACAGCAACACCTAAAGTTGGCATTTCTCAGCAACAAAAGAGTTTGAAAGGTACAGTTAATGATGCATTAGGGCCGGTTGCCGGTGCGTCGGTAGTCGTAAAAGGAACGACAAACGGTACTGTTACCGACATGGACGGTAATTTTGTGTTGGACGTTAACAATGGTGATATCCTTCAGGTTTCTTTCATTGGCTATGTGACTCAAGATATCAAGTATACCGGTCAGGCAACTTTAACTGTAAACTTAGTCGAAGATACACAGAAACTGGAAGAAGTCATTGTCGTTGGTTACGGTACGCAGAAAAAAGTAAACATGACCGGAGCTGTTGCTCAGATTGATAGTAAAGCCTTGGAAAACCGCCCTGTTCAGAATGTTTCTACTGCTTTGCAAGGAACGATGCCGGGTGTTCAGGTTACTTCCGGCGGTGGACGTCCGGGACAGGATGGAGGTACGATCCGTGTGCGTGGTGTCGGTACCTTGAACACGGCTGATCCTTATATTTTGGTCGATGGTATCGAAACCGGTACGATGAACTCTGTCGACCCAAACGATATCGAAAGTATTTCTGTTTTGAAAGATGCCGCATCTGCTGCTATCTACGGATCGAAAGCATCCAATGGTGTAGTTTTGATTACGACAAAACGTGGTAAGACCGGTAAAGCACGCATCTCTTATAACGGATATGTAGGTTTTCAGAGACCAACGGAAATGATTGACCGTATCAGTTCCTACGACTATGCTCGTTTGTATAGTCAGTCTATGATTGATGAAAGTTTGACTCCTCGTTTCAACGAAACGGATATCGAGAACTTCAAAAACGGTACTTCACCTAACACAGACTGGTATGACGAAGCCTATAGAACCGGTGTACAGCATTCTCACAATGTTAGTGTGAGCGGCGGTACGGAAAATGCGAAGTATATGGGATCTGTAGGCTATCTGGGACAGACCGGTATCCTACCGAATGCTGACAGACAGCAGTTCAATGCCCGTACGAATCTTGATCTGAAACTGAATTCCAGATTAACGGTTCGTTTGAACTTAGCATACATTAAGAATGATTATTCCGATCCAATCTCTTCTTATGCATCCGGCATAAGTGAAAGTGGTGATATAAACAGTGCTGCCAGTTCCGACCAGATTATCCGCCAGTTGAACCGTATTGCTCCGTGGATTGTAGGCCGTGCAGATGACGGCACTTATGGCACCATTGGAGATGGTAACCCACTTGCCTGGTTGGATGCAGACCAAACTGTTGACCGTAAGAATCAGAACTTCTCCGGTACATTATCTGCCGATTACAAGATCATCGACGGTTTGGTTGCTACGGTTACCGGTTCTTATGTCAATAACCAGCAACACTATCGTGCTTTCCAGAAGTATATCAAGTATAATCCGAATAAAGAAACGGAACCTAATCGTTTGGAAGAACGTTTTACAGGTTGGCATCGTGCGAACTTTGATGCTTTGTTGAACTACGACAAGCAATTCGGAGAACATGGCTTGAAGGCAATGGTGGGTTGGCATACAGAAAAGTATGACTATACTTATAACCAACAGTACCGTAAGAATTTCCCGACCAATGATTTGACCGATATAGCAGCAGGAGATGCGGCAACCCAGAAGAACACAGGTTACACACGTGAGTTGGCAATGATTTCCTGGTTCGGACGTATCAACTATGATTATGCTGGCAAATATCTGTTGGAAGGTAATATCCGTTCAGATGCATCTTCTCGTTTTGCCGATGGTAACCGGTGGGGATATTTCCCTTCTTTCTCTGCTGCTTGGCGTATCAGCGAAGAAGGTTTTATGGAAAACACAAAAGAATGGTTGAACAATCTGAAGCTCCGTGGATCATGGGGTCTGTTAGGTAACCAAGATGCGTTGAGCGATTATTATCCTTGGATGAATACCTATAATCTGGATGCTAATTATCCGTTGGGAGGGGCTTTGCAATCAGGTTATTACCAGAAGTCATATAAATTGTCTTCTATCTCATGGGAAAAATCTCGCACATGGGGTCTTGGTTTCGATGCAACGGTCAATAATAAGATCAATGTAACATTTGACTACTACGACCGTAGGACGACCGGTATCATCATGGACGTTCCGGTCCCGGCTGAATTCGGTTTGGATGCTTATAAAGACAACGTAGGCGAGATGTCTAACCGAGGTGTCGAAGTGATCATGAGCTATAATAACAAATGGGGTGACTGGTCATTTGGAGCAACAGGAAACTTTGCTTACAACCAGAACAAACTGATGGATTTAGGTTTGAGTCCGGATGCCGGTGGTGTAACGGCAGACCCGAATAATGGAAACAAAGTCCGCCAGATCGGTAAAGCCTTGAACACGTATCGTGTTTATAAGGCTGACGGTTTCTTTGAATCCGATGAAGCGGCTCAGGCTTGGATGGACAAGTATTCCACTCAGGCAGGTTATCCATTCGGTAATATGAAGTTCAAAGGTGGCGACTTGATCTATCAAGATGCAAACGGTGACGGTAAAATGACATCCGATGACCGTATCTTGGCCGGTTCTTCCGATCCAAAGTTTACATTCGGATTAAACTTGAATGCAAGTTATAAAGGTTTTGATTTGTCTATGCTATTTACAGGTGCAGCAGGTGTACATCGTTTGATCAACCAAGAAGTAACCGGTTATTTTGGTGGTGATGACTCTCATCCTGCAACCGTTTGGCTGGATGCCTGGACTCCGGAAAACAAGGATGCTTCGATGCCTCGTGTGGCCTATGATGTAACCTCTCCAAGTATTTCTCAGAATGTTATTTCTACGTTTTGGTTGCAGAATTCCAGCTATTTGCGTATGAAGAACCTGCAATTCGGTTATACACTTCCGAAGAATGTGATCAAATCGGTTGGAATTGAAAACGTACGTTTCTACTACTCTGTAGAAAACCTGTTTACTATCCATAATATGCTTGTCAATGTGGATCCGGAAATCGGAGATGAACGCGGTTCCAGTTTCCCGTTAACTCAGACACATGCTTTTGGTGTGAATGTGACATTCTGATAAGAACGATTGTTTAAGATTAAAATCAAAGAATAAGATATGAAACGAGTATTAGTATATATGCTGGCCGGGATGGCATTAGTCGGAACTTCCTGTTCAGACTTTTTGGATACGATTCCTAACGACGCGCTGTCTCCCAGCACAACCTGGCAGACGGAAGCAGATGCAGAAAAATTCTTGATCGGCTGTTATGACGGTTGGGCAGATGAAACGGGTATTTTGTATTGGGATTGCGCCTCTGATTTCGGCTTTAATTTCCATATCCATGAAGGTTTCCGAAATGTTGGTAATGGCGGTATGACTGCAAGTAACCAGGTAACGGATTATTACAAATTCGGCATGATTCGCCGTTGTAATGACTTTTTGACTAATATCCAAAATATTGAATTTGCGGATGCGAAAAAGAAAGACAACATGATCGGCCAGGTAAAAATGATTCGGGCTTATACCTATTTTAATATGAACTGGCTGTATGGCGGTGTGCCTATCATTGATTCTTATGAAACGGCTGAAGAAGCGCAAGTTCCCCGTAATACGGAAGAAGATGTGAAAAAGTATATCTATGACGAATTGGACGCTGCTATTCCTTTGTTGAACGATATTCCTGCTGCAAGCGGTTATATAGCAAAGGGTACGGCTCTGGCTCTCAAGATGCGTTCCGCTCTCTATTATAACGATTTTCAGCGTGCAAAAGAAGCTGCAAAAGCTATTATAGATTTGGGACAGTATGAACTGGATCCGAGTTTTGAAAATCTGTTTATGGTTAGCGGACAAAATTCAAAAGAAATCATTGCAGCCGTACAGCATGACGAAAACTTGTATGCAAACGGAACGATTGCCACCATGTATAATAATGCCGATGGTGGTTGGTCTTCTATGGTTCCGACTAAGAACCTGATAGATGCGTATGAAATGAGTAACGGTTTGACAAAAGACGAAGCCGGCAGCGGTTATGATGAGACTCATCCGTTTGCAAACCGCGACCCGCGTATGGCAATGACGGTTCTTTGTCCGGGTATGGATTGGATCGGTATCGGAGGTGCAACAGTCATTAATACTTTAGATAAAGAATTGGATGGCAAATCGAATCCGAATCATCCGAGCACTGCTAATAACTCTTCAAAAACGGGTTTGACTTGGGCGAAATATCTGAATCCGATGGCTCAATACGGAGATATCTGGTCATGTAAAGCACAAACGATCATTTTCCGATATGCAGAAGTGTTATTGACGTATGCAGAAGCAGAGAATGAATTGAACGGTCCTTCCGCTGAAATATACGGTATGTTGGATCAGATCCGTACTCGTGCCGGCATGCCGAAGGTAGACCAAGGCAAATACAGTTCGAAAGAAACGTTACGTGAACTGATCCGTCGCGAACGCTCCATCGAATTGGCGGGTGAAGGGCTTCGCCGTGCCGATATTCTTCGCTGGAAAGATGCGAGTGGCAAGATGGTGGCTGAAACCGTGTTGAACATTCCATTGAATAGCTTCACAGGAACTATCAACTATGTTGAAACTGATCCGTATAAACGTGCGGTTATTAGTGGTGTGGAATTGGTTGAATCCCGTGAATTTGCTCCTCACAACCGGTATTTGCCGATTAAACAGGATGCACTTGATAAAAACAAGCAATTGAAACAGAATGACGGTTATTAATAGGAACTGAATATTTATCATGTTTTAGAAACAAAGAGGCTGTGTCGTAATTAAGTTTTACGCCATAGCCTCTGTTTTTGTGTTCTGAGAATCGGATTATTTTCAGGCGACCGATTTTTGCGGAATTTTCCAAAATACTTGTCGGAAGCTGATGTGGTTTTTGTAGAATCGCTTAAATACCATGTCTCCCAATCTTGCATTTTTTATCTGCAACATATCATTAAATAGATAAAAAGTAATATCTTTGCATATTATATGATTAGTTGATTATGAAGTCATCGGCGAATTCGCTTTGCATCTTAAAAAGATAAAACAATGGCAAAGAATACGATGGGGACTAAGTTGCCTCGAAAATTGGAGCAGAAAATGGCGGTTGTGGGAGAGCAGATTAAACTGGCTCGCTTACGTAGGAATCTGAGTGTGGCTCAGGTGGCTGAACGTGCTACCTGTTCTCCGTTGACTGTGTCCCGAATAGAAAAAGGCGTACCGACAGTTGCAATAGGAATTTATTTGCGTGTGCTGTATGCTTTACAGCTTGACGATGATATTCTGTGGCTGGCCAAAGAAGACAAATTGGGAAAAGCCTTGCAGGATTTGAGTTTGAAGAATAGGGAACGTGCCTCAAAAAAGGTGTAAGCAATGAATACACTATATGTTTATGCCGATTTTGATTGGCTCAAGGAAACAGAACTTGTTGGCGAGTTAGGCTATGAATCTCTTCGTGGCTCGGACAGCTATTGTTTTACTTTCAGCGATGAATGGTTGAAGAAACACGGAGATTTGTTTTTGAGCGATGACTTGAATAATTATCCGGGACAGCAATATACGCAACCAGAGAAAGATATATTCGGGTGTTTCTCGGATGCTTTGCCGGATCGTTGGGGGCGAATGCTGTTGCTGCGACGTGAGCAGATTGCAGCGATGGAAGAGATGCGACCGGTACGAAGACTGTCTTCCTTCGACTATTTGGTAGGTATCGATGATTTTTCCCGGATGGGTGCTTTTCGTTTCAAGGAGTTAAAGGATGGAGGATTTATAAATGTAAGTGAGTCTTTGAAAATCCCACCTCTGACGGATATTAGAGAGTTGATTGCAGCCAGTGTAGAAATCGAGAAAAGCGAAGAGGGAAATGTTCTTCCTGACAGAAAATGGGTGGCCCAACTCGTGCAACCGGGTTCTTCATTAGGTGGAGCAAGACCCAAAGCCAGTGTGATAGACACGGATAAAACGCTTTATGTCGCAAAGTTCCCTTCTCGTAAGGATGATTATGATGCCGGACTTTGGGAGCATTTCAGCCATCTTCTTGCGATAAAAGCCGGTATAAATGCCGCGAAAACCAAAGTACTGGCAACAGATGAGAAATATCACACCTTGCTTTCGCAACGCTTTGACAGAACCCAAGAAGGGAAACGGATTCACTTTGCTTCTGCCATGACCTTATTAGGCCTCAATGACGGCGACAACGCAACTACGGGATACGGTTATCTGGATATAGTCGATTTCATAATCCAGAACTGTACGAATGTGGAAGAGAATCTGCAGGAACTCTATCGCCGTGTAGCTTTCAATATCTGCATTGGCAATAGCGATGACCATTTCCGCAATCATGGTTTTCTTTTGACTGCAAAAGGTTGGACGCTTTCTCCTGCATACGACATGAACCCCACTCTGAATGAGTACCAATGTCTGCTTGTTTCTTCAACATCCAATAAGGCAGAACTGGGTGTTTTGCTTGATGCTTACGAAGATTATATGCTTAATCAGAAAACAGCAGAGAAGATTATTTCTGAGGTAATTGAAGTTGTGAAAGGGTGGAGAGAGTTAGCAACACGATTGGGAATTTCCAAGAGAGAGATGGATATGTTTGGTGGGGTGTTGGATCGGCGGTGTAAGGGGAAATAACGATTTTTGTGTGCCAAATTACCAAACAAAAATGCGCTAAATTTCCTTTTTCAGAACTATATTGTGATGATAGTAAAGCAAAACTCATTGCAATGATGGATTATCTTGGAGTAGAGAAATATGTGGAAGAAGATAATGATGTCGGTAATGAAGAAGAGGATGACGAATACGACAGCAACGGTAAAGACTATACAAAGTACCAAATAAATAATGATAGTGGTAAATATCCCAAAAAGAATCTTGCTGCAGAACTGGTAAAACTATATGTTGAGCAGAATCCTGATTTAGGAGCTCAGGAAGTCGTCAATAATTGGAAGAACCAATTTGGCCAGATTGTGACTCATTTTATTGAAACCCAGGAAGAATATGATAAAAGAACAGATAAGAAGGATAGAGTAAAATCTGTAAACTGTGGCGAAGAGAAAATTTATGTCTCAACAAGAGGATGGGGAGGAACTGAAATTATTGATAAATTTATCCAGATGATACCGGAAAGCTGGAATCTGAAAGTAGAAAAAATGCAATAGGATATGCTGCTGTTTATTGAAGGATACCCATATATACTGAATGAGATAGTCAAAGACAATCTGACAGTCAGAAATGTACTCAATGATGTTGTGTCTGTACCTGCAAAGGAGGACAAATATTCATTTGGGTATGTCGGGTATTGCTATAGCAAGGCGGCAAAAGATGTTGTGTTCTTCTTGCCGAAAGTCGTATTGACAGGCGAGATAAACGAGGAAAGTGGGGATGATACGATATTCGGTGCTTCGCCGCAGGAAATAATAGACTTTGAGTCCGATACGGTAAAAGCCAAGTTTACGGAAGAAGGCTGTAAGGAATACAAGGAATTCCTGTCCTCACTTGCGATCTGGATATACCGGACGATAAGTGTATACAAACAGACACATAACGACAACATACTTGAAAGCAAGGAATATCAGTCTGAGAGTCGAGGCAAAAAGCAGAAGCATAACACTCTACTTGATGTGATAATAGCACTGAGGGATTTCAATAGAAACAATCAGGACTATTTTACATTCGTGGCCAAGAACATACATTCGGGTTATAACAAGATCAACTGGGGCAAGACCATTACTTCATCGCAAGCCATTATACAGAGAGGAAGCCCTGTTTACATTGAACCTGTAAATAGGAAGAAAATGGTGAACTTTGATGAAGAACTGCTTGTCATATACTTCTCAATATTAAATTACATCCGAGAGACACACGGTTTTTCTTTTGAAATCAATATTCAGTATCCTCTTATCAGCTACGAGAAGTTGAAAAAGTCTTATATTGACAGGAATCTTGGATGCAGACGACTGAAACAAATCAAGTACAAGTATTTCTCGGATAAGGCTCTTCGGATATGGGATTTGTGCTATGCATTCTTTGACAGAGAGTATAAGATTGCAATGAACAGGCAGGCGGAAGATTATCTGCTGGCGAAAGACTTTGAGCACATCTTTGAAGTCATGATTGATACTTTGGTAAGTGGTAATGACAAACAAAATCTGCCGAAAGAACTTACAGAGCAAAAAGACGGCAAGCTGGTTGACCATATGTTTATTGGGCAAGGCCTGATTGAACAATCTGACTTGGTTTCCGAACTTACCTATTATATCGGAGATAGTAAGTATTACAAGCGTTCCAAGAATGACAGGACACAGCTCGGCGACAAATCAATATACAAACAATATACATACGCCAGAAATGTCATTCAGTGGAATATGAATTTATTTTTGGATGGTGACGGAAACGGAGAATATCCTCAGTTAAGGGATTCATTGACTGAAGGATATAATCCCATCCCCAATTTCTTTATCAGTGCCCGTATTCCCAATAAGAAGACAGGCAGCAGTAAATTCCTGTCCTTTGATGACAGAGAATTGAAAGCACAGGAGGGTGGAGTGCAACTTAACCGCCAGTTTGAGAACCGTTTGTTTGACAGGGATACACTGTTGCTGTGCCACTATGATGTAAACTTCCTGTACATTGTATCGTTGTATGGTCGCAACAATAAGAGTGCACAAGCAGCATGGCGAGAGTATGTCCGCAAAGAATTCAGAAATAAGATTCAAGGCACTCTCAACCAACTATATACATTCAGAACTCTACAGCCACGTGAAGGAGTGGATTGCTATCGGTTTATTCAAAACAATTTCCAGCGACTGAACGGCAAATTGTATCGTCCGAAAAGTGACAGTAATTATCTGATTCTTGCTCTGATGAAGGATGAAGATTCCGATATATGGAAGTCTCTTAAAATAAAATCTGCAACGGTAAAAAGGGAAAAGGCTCAAAGTAAAGAGCTGGTGGATGCTTTACAGACACATTTCCATATCAGTGATCCGTTTGAACTTGAAACAGAGTTCCATGTTAATAGCATTGACAATGTCGGGACTTTGGAACAACAACCGAAACAGGAGATTAGGAATATCCTTACTGGATTAGTACGAAGAACCGATGTAGAGTATTCAGATTTTGACAGTCATATCGCAAAGACCTATACGATGGAGAAGATACCGATATCTGTCAATGTGATGGATATCAAGTATTTCTTGCCTATGGTTGGCGGAGAGATTGACGGTTATTATAAAGTGGAGAAAGTATATTTTGGCACTAAGAACGGAAAACTATGCTTGAAGTTGAATCTGGCCTCTTTTATTTCATTGGGCAGTAGTCGAACTCCCATATATCGCATAAAAATGCAGCCGGGGGAGTTGATTTCCAATGATTTGATGGTGGAATTATACGAACAAAGGATTTAAGACAATGGAGGAAAAACAATTCAGAATGGATTTCGATGCTTTTTTAAGATCTTTCAAACAAAGTAAGAATGGCTCATTTGCGTTCTTATTAGGAGCCGGTGCGTCCATTACATCAGGCGTCCAATCTGCGGAAGATTGTATTTGGGATTGGAAAAAACTTATATATGTAACAAACAACCCGACAAATGAAGCATTTCTTGATATACATTCTGACTGTTGCAGGAAAAAAATTCAGACATGGCTTAATGAGCAAAGAGGTTATCCAATAGAAAAATCTGATGAAGAATATGTTTTCTATGCAGAAAAAGCATTCCCATTGTCTGGTGATAGAACAAGATATTTTGAGAGTCTATGTTTTGATAAGAATCCGAATATCGGATATAAACTTTTGTGCTTATTGCATAAATATAGAATCTTAAAATCTGTTTGGACTACAAATTTTGATGGACTAGTTGAAAGGGCGGCTCATCAAGCAAACATAACTCCAATAAATATAAATTTAGACAATCCTGAACGTATTCATCGCACTGAAAATAGCCAGGAATTATTATATATTGCCTTACATGGTGATTATAAATATTCTGAACTTAAGAATACTGCTACAGAACTAGATTCTCAACAGGATACATTTAAACATAGACTTAAAGAATACTTTGTAGACAAAAATCTAATAGTAATCGGATACAGTGGAAGAGATAAGTCTTTGATGGAAGCATTGACTGAAGCTTTTAGTCATCCGGGGGCAGGCCGTTTATATTGGTGTGGATATGGCTCATTTATAAATGAAGACGTTAAGAGCTTACTTGCTGCTGCTAGAAATGCAGGAAGAGATGCTGTATTTGTTGAAACGGATGGTTTTGACAAGACAATGATATCTATACTCCTTTCCACATATAATGATGAGCAAGATAAATACCAAGAAATTCATAAGATACTGGAAGAAGCAAATACGGAGATTTCAATTACACCATTTGCTTTGAACAGATTGAATTCAAGTGGGTGTATTAAAACAAATCTGTATCCGCTTTCTATTCCTTCTGATATATTTACTTTTGAGATTGCTTTTCCTCAAAATGAGACACCGTGGAATTTTCTCAAAAGCAGAATGAAAGGGAAGGATATTATTGCTATCCCTTATAAAGGGAAAGTATTTGCTTTTGGCTATTCAGAGCATATACATCAAGCATTTTCCGATTGTCTTAAAGAGGATAGTATATCTCGTTTACCATTGTCAATTAACGAATTGAAGGGTAATCAGGCACTGAAATCTGTCGTAATCAAAACTTTGATTTGTGGACTATCTTCTAGTTGTGGTAAAGAAGCGGTTATTTCCAAACGTTTGATTTGGGATAAAACACGTCAATTCGGAAATTATAAAGATGTTTACGAAGCAATAAAAATAGATATTGTATTTTTGGACAATAAGAATTATTCCCTTATGTCTGTTGTTCCAACATTGTATTTTAAAGATGAAAATATCACTAGTGACAGACGTAAGAATCTAATGTTGGAATATCTTGACAAAAAACACAATATTCAATATGATGAGATTATCTCTATTTGGGAACAAATTCTTTTTAATGGGCATCAGCGTGCATTTGATTATCCATTAAATAGTGGTTATAATTTCAATTTTAAAATAAGTAATAATAGAGGATTGGTTGCGGTAGACTATACGGAAAAAGGTCTTATATCTCAAACTCAGTTTGTTAATAAAAAAATAGTATATTCTGGGATTTATATATCTGAGCCAAATCTTGACTTTTGTAGTAAGACATCTCGAAAAATAATCCACGATACTAATCCGATGAGAGGGCTTCTACAAAACAATCCATATGATTATGAATTCCAATCCAGTTTTAATACTAATGTTAAAATTGGCGTAATCTGTCCGAGTACTTGTACAAATCAATTTCGGGATTTTCTTAATGGCCTAAATGGAAATATAACAGCTCCAAAAACAGATTATTTGCAGCCATATATAGGTTTTGAGCAAATCTATTCAGCTTCGCTAGATATACCTGCAGTTAATTCTAATTTATGGATTAGCTGTCGTGAGATACAACAAGATTCTGTAGGTTTGGCGCAAAACATATGTAAATTCGCCCATAAAATTGCCAATAACAATCCGAATATTATCGTTGTTATTTTTATTCCTAAAGTATGGGAACGCCATCGCTCTTTCAAAAAAGATGGTGAAACTTTTGACATGCACAGTTATATAAAAGCATATGCGGCTCAGTATGAATTTACCACACAATTTGTAGAAGAAAAAACAATATTCAATACTTATATGAAGAACCCAATATATTGGTGGCTTTCATTAGCTTTGTTTGTCAAATCGATGCGAACGCCGTGGACTTTATCTGATTTGGACGCAGATACAGCTTATGCGGGTATTGGATATAGTGTCAAGAAGGAAGCAAATGGCAAAACGAACATTGTTGTAGGATGTAGCCATATATATAATTCCAAGGGGCAAGGATTAAGATACAAATTATCCAAAATAGACAATCCGATTTTAGATAGGAAGAATAATCCTTATCTGTCTTATGAAGAAGCATACAAATTAGGTATCAATGTTCAAGAATTATTTGTGAAGTCTATGGATAGGATGCCTCAAAGAGTGGTTGTACATAAAAGAACACCGTTCAAAGAAGAAGAAATCAAAGGTATAACAGATGCTTTGTCTCACGCAGGAATCAAAAATATAGATTTGATAACGATAACAATGGAAGATTCCATAAAATGTATTGACCAATATTTAGACAATGGATGTCCTGTTAATGCCAGTTATCCGGTTATGCGAGGAATTTGTTTCCCCGTCTCCCAATATGAATGTTTGCTGTGGACACATGGAACGATAGACTCAGTAAGGCAAGATAGAAATTACTTCCCTGGAGGACGGGGCATACCTTCGCCTTTGAGAATAACTAAATATCATGGTAATGGTTCGATGCAAACAATAGTTAAGGAAATTCTTGGGTTTACCAAAATGAATTGGAATTCCTTTAATTTTTATACAAAATTTCCAGCTACAATTGATACGTCTAGTACATTGGCGCAAGTTGGACAATTATTGGGACATTACGATGGTAGAACGTACGATTACAGATATTTCATCTAATGTACTGATATGGATAGATTGACCAAGGAACAACGTCATCGTTGCATGTGTGCGATAAAGGGCAAGGATACTAAACCTGAATTACTGGTAAGAAAGTTCTTGTTCAGCCGTGGCTTTCGGTATAGGCTGAATCACCCACGACTACCTGGACATCCCGATTTGGTTTTACGCAAATACAGAACTGTTATTTTCGTAAACGGCTGTTTTTGGCACGGTCACGAAAGATGCAAATATTATGTTCTACCAAAGACAAATGTTGAGTTTTGGAAGAATAAAATTGAGCGTAATCGGAGTAGAGATATAGAGGAACGGCAACAGTTAACTTCGATGGGGTGGCATTGTATTACCATTTGGGAATGTCAGTTGAAACCGAAAGTCCGCCAACAGACTTTAGAGGTTTTAGAATATATGCTTTGCCACATCTATCTTGAGGATAGAAGAATCAAATCATATGAGACAACTGAAGAAGAATATAGCATGGTGGCAGACCCCATTGAAAGTTATGGCAAATCGAAATGAATAATTGCGAAGGTGATAATTTAAATTATGGCAAAGAATATAGAAATACGAAATAGTACGGCTGAGTTTCTCATCTTCATGCTTGAAGGCAAAGAGGATGGGATTCAAGTGATGTATAAGGATGAAAACATTTGGGCAACACAAAAGGCTATATCGCAGCTTTTTGATGTGGGAGTTCCGGCAATCAGCAAGCACCTTAAAAACATCTTTGAGAGTGGTGAGTTGGTTGAAAATTCAGTTGTTTCCAAAATGGAAACAACTGCTTCGGATGGGAAAAACTATAACACGACCTATTATAATCTCGATGCCATTATTAGTGTCGGGTATCGTGTTAATTCTGTTCGTGCCACACAGTTCCGTCAGTGGTGTACGTTTATACTCCGACAGTTTGCCATCCGTGGATATGTGCTTGACCATAAGCGAATGGAGAACGGGGCCTTCTTAGGTGTAGATTACTTTGAGCATTTGCTTGCTGAAATAAGGGAGATAAGGCTGAGTGAGCGTCGTTTTTATCAGAAGCTCACGGATATCTATGCTACGGCTATAGACTATAACAAAGATGCTCCGACAACCCGTCTTTTCTTCAAGAAGGTACAGAACAAAATGCACTATGCTGTGCATGGGCATACCGCTGCAGAGTTGATTGTAGAACGAGCTAATGCGAATAAGGAACAAATGGGTTTGACCACTTGGGAAAATGCTCCGAATGGAAAAATTGTCAAAACTGATGTGTTCGTAGCAAAGAACTATTTACGAGAGAAAGAATTGGATGAAATGGGCAGAATGGTCAATGCATTCCTTGATATGGCAGAAAGTATGGCTAAGCGTCATATCCCTATGACAATGGAAGATTGGGCAAAGCGAATAGACAAATTCATTAATTTATTTGATAGCCCGATATTGCAGGACAGCGGAAAAGTTTCTGCCGAATATGCCAAAGAGTTTGCTGAATCCGAGTTTGAGAAATACAGGATCATTCAAGACCGTCTTTTCCAATCTGACTTTGATAGATTTGAGGATAATAGCCTTCCCTCATTAGATATGGAATGATTACGGTGTCATTCTGAGGTTGGCAAAATCGACCTATGGAATATGGCAGATTCGTTTCGACTGATTGGCAAGCGTTCGGACAATAGTTCTGTGTTCATTATCGAGTATTTGCATTTATGGTGGTTGACATTACTCCGGAATATCAACCTAAAAGCAGGAAAAGAGTTCATAAAAGAGTTCGTAAAAGCATTATTGAAATGCGCTTATCCGTGCCAGCTATCAAACAGAGGTTAGCACAACCAAAACATGATTGCGTGGAGAGCTGATACATTCCATAATTGTAATAAAACTATATCCAGCTTGCATGGCATTGGCAACTTCTCACGAGCGATTCATCGCTTGGGGTATTGAGTTACCCCCAACTCAATAAATGTTGTATAACGGGCAATCTCGGACGCAAATTAGCGTGTTGATTTCGTTTTTGTCAAGAGAGACATATCGAGCTGGCAAAAAGATAAAAGGTTCAAATAACGCCTTTTTCTCATCAATCAGCTTGCTGAAATATCTGGCACTCTCAAACGACTGCTTGGTCGCTTGGGGTATTAGGCTCCCCATACAAGATAATCTCTGTACAATGGGCAAGCCCTTGGTTTAAAAAGATAGGTTTGGGAGATAAGACTGCAACGACCGATTCCGTGAATTATCATGAAACCAGTCGTTGCATCTTGCACTTTAATTTATCTACGAATACACACTTTTAGAATAAAGTCAAGTGGAGAGTCAATAGTGGTAATCCGGCATAAACCGATAAATGCCACGGCTTTCCTGAACCACCATCCTTTTGTTCGTGATAAACTTAATTATCTCCACAATCTTGTTGTGATTCAATTTTGTTCCTGCCAGTTCGTAGGCAGTGGTCAGTTCTTCTTCCAAAGCCTTATATCCCGAAATCGTCCTTTTTCCGTCAAAAGCCAGTTCGAGAGCCTTGCGATGGATGGCTTCGTGGATATCCCTATAAGGGGAGAATGGTTCCTGTTTGGGACGACCTGCGCTCTTCTTTGTCGGCACATAGTCTGGCAGAAGTTCGGGAAGTGACTGGTCATTGATGCAGAATGCGAATGGTAGGAAGTCTTTGGAACGGGTATGCACACTTTCCACTTTGCTGATGTTGCTGTCGTCCTTGTCTTTCTCAATTTGGATGACTGTTTCCGCTTTGTTGTTGATTTCCGTGCCAATGTGTCCACGGGCATTTTCATCACTTTTGTTCTGGTGAAGGATGGTGTGAAGATGAATCTGGTATTCGTCAGTCCACTGCATAAGTTTGGATATTATACATGTGGCTTCACTTGGTGAATTGATGTCGTAAACCAAGTCACGTATTCCGTCAATTACCACGAAACCGAGACCCTCAATCTGCCTGATAGCATCGTCTATGATAGCCAAACGCTCCTTTGGATTGAACTTGCGTAGAGCGAGAAAATAGAAACGGTCACAATCTTCATTAGCCGGCAACTCTGCCAGTTTCATGATACGATGCATTACAATCATGCAATGGTTCTGACTCTGTTCGGTGTCAATGTAAAGGATGCGGTTCTTTCCATCGGGAAAATCCGTTGTGTAGTTAAGAACTTCCTTCCCGGACAAAGCTGCTGCTACCATAGCTGACACGTTGAAGGTCTTTTTGCTTTTTGCCTTGCCAATGGATGCACTGAAATTTCCCAATGTCCCGATAGCCACTCCGCCTATACTCAGGATTTCCGGCTCCTGTTCGTATATCTTTTCCAGACTGAGCATGGTCTCTTGCCATCTCGTAGTGATTTGAGTAAGATCCTCAATGGGTGTTGCCGTTTCCATACTCACCAGTTTTTAGGATTAGGCTTGCGACGGTGTGAGGCATACATCGCTTCGTTTTCTTCCTCATAGGTGAGAGGTACTTCTGTTTTGCGAGATGCCTCCAGCCATTTGTCCAATTCGTCACGATAGATATAAAGATGCTTTCCTTGTTTGATAACCGGAATCTTGTCCTTCTTTATCTTGTAATAAAAGGTGGAGACTGGCATTTTCAGATATGCACAGGCTTCCTGCATTGTCATTGGTACGTGCAAATTCTCTTTTGGTTCGCTTTGACGGTTAAGAGTGTCCCTGAGTAAAGTTTCCATTTCTGCGATTCTCTCGCACAGTTCGCCTACCACTTTGGGCAGGTCATTAAAAGTCAAATCTGTTGTGTTCATACCTTCAATAATTAAAATTAATATGCTGCAAACCAACAGAATGAAATTTTGCAGAAATCTGTCAGCCGGAACAATGATTACCGTCTGCACGATTTAATTATGAAAGTGGAAATCTCCTTTGTCTGGCACGTCAATAGGAATGTCGCATGGGACATTAACACGCAAATTTGCTTCCAGATATTCTATATCGGCGTTGCGCAATTCGTATGGGAAAGAAGATTTAATGAATATCGCTCTGTCGCGACGGGAGACTCCAAGCCGTTCACCGATATTCCAAGCCAGATGTCTTAAAGAGGGAGAACTGATCTTTGCTTCTTTCGTTGAATGGATTGGCTGACAATCGTTAACCCGGTTTTCGGCAATACACTCTATATTTCGAAATAGTGTGCTGATATTCTCTTTTGAAAGATATTTCGAGGTCTTTTCCACTACATATTCGCGGATAACTATCATGGTGTCCCTTTTCCGTTTCGCCTCCTTCAGTTGCTCTTCCACAAGAATGCTCTCATATCTCTCCAAACTATCAGGTATCTGTTCATCTTCTACTGGATTTTGATTAGCATTTTGATGGCTGCTTTCTTGCGAGCATTCGATTTGTACTTGCTTATTTGTAGTACTACTTGAGGTTGTTGTAAAAAGTCCTGCCATTACTTTGCGGAATATGGCAAAGGTCAAAATAAGCATTACCAAAGAGATAATAAAAATGGTGGTATCAAACAGGATGTTGTGATTGAACTTTTCACCGATATTGTATGCGGTGAGTGCCGAGAGTGAAACGATGACCACTCCAGCCAAACTGCTGATATCAGCTGCTTTCTGAATTTGTATATTATTCTCCATATAGTTGTGATTGTTTACAGTTTTATGGCGCAAAGTTCAGCACTAATTTCCATATAACCATAAATACTAATGGTTATTGGACTGATATTTACAAATAATTATGGTTAGAATATGAATCATACTCAAAAATCATACTCTAACCATATAAAAGAGGCAATAATGACCGTTAATCCTTACGAATCAAGGAAATTTTGTTGCTGGCTTTTCGCTTGTTGCTATCCACCACTTTCATGTATCGTTGGGTTGTGGTGATGCTCTTGTGTGCCATGATGCTTTGGATGGTTCGGATGTCTGTTCCGGCTGCCGCTTGCAGCGTAGCGAATGTCCTTCGATATGAGTGGAAGGTGATGTTTTTGGTGATACCTGCGGCTCGGATCCACTCTTTCATGGGGTATTGTGTCCAGCATCTTTTCAATCCTTTAAATACCAGCCCTGTTTTTTCGGGAGAATAACCAATCAATTGCAAGGCTTCGTCACTAATTGGGATGATGTCTTCTGTCTTTGTCTTTTGAGTGATGGTATGGACGCATTTTCCTCCAGCAGCAAAGTCCACGATTTCTTCCCATCGCAATGTGAGAATATCGCTGATTCTCAGACTTGTCAGACAAGAGAATAACGAGGCTGTTTTCAGAACCGATATTTTGCAAGGTGTTTCTGCCAATCTGTACAGTTCATCTACGCTTAGGTACTCTTTCACTACATCTTCCGGCTCTATCTTCTCCAAGAAATCATTTACATTGGAATGAATCAACTTGTTGCGATAGAGTATTTTGAGAAATCCTCTGAATGTGGACCAGTAGCCCACAGCCGAATTGCGTGATATGGGACGCTCATGACGTCTAAGTTGTTTCGCATTAAGCAGATACTCTCTGAACTTGTTGCATAAGTCTACGTCAATCTCTTCAAATGAGCATTTGCCACCCACGAAATTGAAGAAATGCAGATAGACGAATTCCCATTTTTGGTCGTGTTTGCGGAGTGTCTTTTTATAATAGGCAAGAAAATCTCCTTTCATCTTGCTCTTGTCAAAGAAATCATACCGTTCATTTACGATGGATTCAAAACGTCGGCATCGGATGGCTTCCGCTTTTTCCGACATGATGGCATTGAAGTTCTGTTCCTGTTGATTCTTAGGGTCGGCATAGATGTAGATGCCCAAAGATTCATGACGGATTACCTTCATACTCTCTTTGTCGCGATAACCGGGATAATAATCCAGATAGAACGACAACATGTTTTTCTTTAGAGGTCTTGTCCTCAATGTTACAGTTTTACATTCGTGCATAATGATATGTTTTTATAATTGGTGATTAATTTGTTGCAAACCAATACAATGAAATAATGCTGATGACTGCCATTGCTGAAAATGATTCTTGTCTGTATGGAATAATTCTCAGATACCGGATTTTTCAGACATAACCTTATCAAAATCCTCTTTCAACAGGAACATACACTTGCCGTGATACATCTTCCATATCTTGTTATACCTCGCATAATTGTAGACATCATCCCTACGCAGGCTATATTTTTCCATTGCTTCGGTTACGCTGTAATACTTTTCGCGTTGGTCGAAACCTCCGCTTTTAATGATCTCTATATGGTCTTTTGAATATTGGACTTTGCCATAAACAACACGGGACGGGATTTTGTGGCGATGCACAAACGAGCATCTGGCATCTTTGCTCATACCATAGATCTCCTCCATTTGCTCCGCACCAATCCATTCCTTTATATTGTCTGCAGCCTTGTATTTGGCGAAGAATCTGTCAACTGACAGTTGCTCGTAATAATTGAAACCACCATGACTGATTTTAGGAATGTCGTTTTCACGGCACAGCCTGCAAATGGTTTTCCTGTTCATCTGATAAGTGGTTGCAATTTGCTCGGATGAATAATAACCTTTAGGGATTACAAAGGTCTCTTTCGGCATGTCGCTTTTCTTTTCCCGTTTCTTGGGTGTATATGTTCCATCACGATGCTCTATATAGACTTTGTCAAACTCGGAACATAGCACCATTGTCCGACTGCCTTGCTTGAACCGCTTGATGTCGTACTTGTTGACATAGTAGCTGATGTTTATCTTGGTAAGTCCGTATTTCTCGGTGATTTCATCGTAGGTATAATATTCAGGATTCAGTTTCTCCTGCTTTTCTTTGATGGTATCTATATGGGCACGGGAATAATATACCTCATGATGACGGTTGATTCGAGGTATATTGTGGCGCAGGGCGAAAGAGACAACAGCATTACGGCTCATACCGTACTTTTCCATGACCTGCTCCGGGGTATAATAACAGTCCGGATTGATTTCTTCGGCAAGGTCGGCAAAATACTTGTCTATAAGGGTGCGGTTGTAGAATACACGATTGCCTTCTTCAACCTTAGGGATGTTGTATAACTTGCATCGACGATACAGTGTTTTTTTCTGAATTTGGAACTTCTCTAGAATCTCATTGGTAGTGTAATAAAGAACGGTCTGTTTTCTTCCATAACTCCGTTTCTTATAACCGGGTGCATCATCAAACATTTTTTCAATGTCCGACTTGCGGATAATGGTACGCCCACGAAGTTGTAAAGCCCGGATGATTCCGGAAGCCATGTGACGATAGATAGTCGCACGGCTAATACCTAAAAGGGTTGCGGTTTCGGCAGGGGAGAGATACAACTTGCTTCCTATGATACCGACTTCCTGCATGGGCTGCTCATTTTGCCGTTCCTCGTATTCCTGTAGCCTCTGCTTCCGCTTCTTCTCTTTGTACGCTTTTTCATTGCACGATTTGCTGCAATAGCGTGTTACCATCGTGTGTGCTATAAATGGTTTGCCGCACCACTGGCATTTTCTTTGGATTTCCATATATTAGTCGCCTTTAATTTCGCCTATTCTGTCTCAATGCGTCTCACAATTTCTCACAGCGTCTCACACTGTGTCTTCTATAGCGGTTCCGCTCATTCTCATAGCGTCTCACATCGTGTCCAAGATGTCGCTATGATGAGTGTTAGAAGCGCGCTTAATTGTTCGGCGGTAGAATTATGATACAAAATAATGCTGGAAATCCGCAACCAGTCAGATTTGACTGAAAACTATATAAAAAGAGAAGTCGCTGGTTATCAGCGACTTCTCTTCTAATTAGCTATGGTTGCTTATGACTGTTTACAAGCCGTCATTTGCCGATGCAAAACCTCTCAAATATGTTTTCCAACACCTGGTCTGTGGTGACTTCGCCGATTATGTCGGAGAGGTGGAAGATGCATTCTCTTAGGTCTTGGGAGATGAAATCTCCGGAGAGGTTGGCGGATAAGCCTTCTTGGACACGGTGGATGGATTCGAGGGCGTGGGTCAGAGCTTCGTAGTGGCGGATGTTGGTGACGATGATATCGTTTGAGGACAAAGAGGGGATATGGGCGGCTTGGATCAGGAGGTCCTGCAACTCGTCGATATGCTCTCTTTTCTTTGCCGAGATGAAGATCGATTGCACGTTATCGGGAAGGCCGGCCGGTTTAAACCGGTTGTCGGCGAGCAGGTCGGCTTTGTTGAAAACGAGGATTAGCTGCTTCCCTTCCGAGTGGGGCAGTATCTTTTCGGATAATTGGGCGATCTGTTGGTCGGCATCGGCGGCATCTATCATCCAGAGGACAATGTCTGCCTGGTCGAGTTTCTGGAAGGTTCGTTCGATACCGATACTTTCGATTGCGTCATGTGTTTCGCGGATGCCGGCGGTGTCGATGAAACGGAATGTGATTCCTCCGATATTGACCGTGTCTTCGATGACGTCACGGGTCGTACCGTGGATATCGCTGACAATCGCTTTGTCCTCGTTCAGCAGGACGTTCAGCAGGGTTGATTTTCCGGCGTTCGTTTCACCGATGATCGCTACCGGAATACCATTCTTGATCGCGTTTCCTACACTGAAAGAGTTGGCCAGACGCGATATGACTG
>ERZ857801.1286-NODE-1286-length-27165-cov-4.525968_pt1 | contig 27165 bp, 24 predicted proteins | sample MGYA00519762_ERZ857801 | MGnify/ENA primary metagenome ERZ857801 (study PRJEB31778, sample SAMEA3449368) | human gut metagenome | biome: human gut; feature: human-associated habitat; material: faeces | place: United Kingdom | collected 2010/2012 ...
CCTCATTGTAAGTGAAGAGATTGTAACACACTTTTTAATTTGACGACACTATCTATGCCCGTTGCCATTATCACCGGCGGAGCCGCCGGTATAGGACGTCACCTGTGCGCAGGATTTGCCCGCGAGGGGTATGTGGTCGCAGCTCTGGACATCCAGCCCATGAGCAGCCCCCACCCGGACATCCACTGTTTTCCCTGTGACCTGCGCGATGAAGCCGCCATCACCTCTGTTTTTCATGCCATCGCCCAGACGCTCGGCACTCCCCGCGTCCTCATCAACAACGGGGCCGTCAGCCCGGGATGGATACAGGTGGACGACTACGACAGCCTGAGCCCCTGCGACCACAGCCAGCATCCGTCGGGACGTGTGGGAAAACCGGAAGACGTCTGCAATGCCTGCCTGTTCCTGGCCGGGGAGGAGAACGGCTTCGTCAACGGCGTCAATCTGCCGGTGGACGGCGGCATGACCAGGCGCATGATCTATCCCGAGGCCGATCCCCTTTGGACGGAATAGGCGGAAGGGCCTCTTTCTTTTTGACGCCCCTCCTGATATGAGGCCCGGATGACATACGAAAGGGCACGCCGTCTGCCCTGCGGCGCCACCGCGGCACGAGTATCGGCCGCGCAAGGCGCGGAACCAGCCTGCCCGACGGCAGGAAGAACAAAGGATATACGATGATAGCCGAGAGAGTACGCGGCATCACGCCGTTTCTGGCCATGGAAGTGCTGGAACGCGCCCAGAAGCTCGAACGGGAGGGTGCTTCCATCATCCACCTGGAACTGGGCGAACCCGATTTCGATACGCCCGAGTGCATCCGTCAGGCTGCCTTCAAGGCCCTGGACGAAGGGCAGACCCACTACACCCACTCCCTGGGCGATGTGGAGCTGCGCGAACATCTGTGCGCCTATTACAAGCGGCGCTATGGTGTCGGCCTGCATCCCGACCAGGTGCTGATCTTCCCCGGTTCTTCCCCGGCCATGATGGTCCTTTTCTCCGCCCTGCTCGATCCGGGCGACGAAGTCATCCTCTCCAATCCCGGCTATGCCTGCTATCCCAACTTCGTGCGCTATGCGGGCGGGGTGCCCGTCTGGACGCTGACCCATGAGGAAGAAGGCTTCCAGTTCCGTCCCGAAGACGTGGCCAAACAGATCACGCCGCGCACCCGGGCCGTGCTCATCAACTCCCCCTGCAACCCCACGGGCATCGTGCTGGAGCCGGAGCGCATGCGCGCCCTGGCCGAACTGGGCCCCATGATCGTTTCCGACGAGATCTATCACGGCCTGACCTACGGGGATGCGGAAGAGCACTCCATCCTGGAGTACACGGACAATGCCGTGGTCATCGGCGGCTTTTCCAAAGCCTATGCCATGACCGGCTGGCGCCTGGGCTACCTCATCGTGCCCCGTGATCTCGTGCGCCCCATGCAGGCCCTGATGCAGAACTTCTTCCTGTCCACCAATTCTGCGGTGCAAAAAGCCGGTATCGCGGCCCTGACCTGTGCCGATGAAGACGTGGCCCGCATGCATGCCACCTACGACGAACGCCGCCGCTTCCTGCTGGGCGAGCTGAAGCGCCTGGGCTTCAACATCCCCGTGGAACCCATGGGAGCGTTCTACATGCTGATCAATGCCCGCCATCTGGGCAGCAGCTCCATGGAACTGGCCTTCGACCTGCTGGAAAAAGCCCATATCGGCATCACCCCCGGTATCGACTTCGGCAGCCAGACCGAAGGGTTCCTGCGCCTTTCCTACGCCAATTCCATCGACAACCTGGCCGAAGCCATGCGTCGGCTGGAAGCCTACATCCGCCAGCGCTAGCACTTTGGAGGAAGCAGGGGAAGGAATGTCCTTTCCCCTGCTTCCTCCCTGCACGTCCCGCTCCTTCCTCCCATGTCGTCACCGTGCCGGTCCTGACAGGATACGGCTTTTTTTTCTGCGCCCCGCCCTTCCCCGACTATGGCCCGAAGCCTTGCGCAGCACATTTTTCGGCATCTTTTTTCTTTGCGAGCGGGGGAAGATATGCTAACCTCGAATACCCCTGACAGGGGAATCAAAGGGGAGGCACTATGGCCGAAGCGCCGATCATCGATATCGTCAATCTGGAAAAACGTTACCGCAGCAAAAATACGGATGTTTTTGCCCTACAGGGCATCAATCTTGCCATCAACAAAGGGGACATCTTCGGTGTCATCGGCAAGAGCGGTGCCGGCAAGAGCACGCTCGTCCGCTGCATCAACATGCTGGAACGTCCCACGGGCGGTTCCATCTTTTTTGAAGGCAAGGACATGTGCCGTCTGTCGGAGAGCGAGCTGCGCGCTGCCCGGCGTTCCATGGGCATGATCTTCCAGCAGTTCAACCTGCTCATGCAGCGCACGGCGCGCCAGAACGTCTGCTTTCCTCTGGAACTTATCGGCATGGACAAGGTCCAGGCCCGCAAGCGTGCTGAAGAACTGCTGGATCTGGTGGGCCTTGCCAACCGCATGGATTCCTATCCTTCGCAGCTCTCCGGCGGCCAGAAGCAGCGCGTGGCCATCGCCCGTGCCCTGGCCACCAACCCGCAGGTGCTGCTCTGCGACGAAGCCACGTCCGCCCTTGACCCGGCCACCACGGACTCCATCCTGTCCCTCATCAAGGACATCAACAGGGATCTCGGCATCACGGCGGTCATCATCACCCACGAGATGAGCGTCATCGAAAAGATCTGCAGCCATGTGGCCATCATCCACCGCGGCAAGATCGTGGAGCACGGCGAAGTCGAAGAGGTCTTCTTCCATCCGCGCACCGAGGCCGCACGCCGTCTGGTCATGCCCGAGGCCCTGCAGAACCTACCCCAGGAGAACCTCTACCGCCTGATCTTCAACGGCCGTTCCTCCTTCGAGCCCGTCATCGCCAATATGGTGCTGGAATGCCACTGCCCCGTGAACATCATGTATGCCGATACCCGCGACATCGGCGGTATCGCCTTTGGCCAGATGGTGTTGCAGCTGCCCGAATGCCCGGAATCGCGCCGGAGCATCCTGGAATTCGCCAAATCCAGGAACATCCTGCTGGAGGAGATGAAGCATGTTTGATCAGGCCACTGTGGAAATGCTCATGGAAGGGGTGGTGGATACCCTGTACATGACCATCGTCTCCACGTTTTTTTCCTATGTCTTCGGCATCGTGATGGCCGTCGTCCTGGTCATCTGCCGCAAAGACGGCATCCGTCCCAATCCCGTGGTCTACAGCGTGCTGGATGTGGTGGTGAACCTGACCCGTTCCTTCCCCTTCCTGATCCTGATGATCGCCGTCATCCCCTTCACCCGCTACATCGTGGGGACCACCATCGGCAACAACGCCACGGTAGTGCCTCTGGTCATCGCCGCGGCGCCCTTCGTGGCCCGTCTCATCGAGTCCTCCCTGCTGGAAGTGGATAACGGTGTGGTGGAAGCCGCCCAGAGCATGGGGGCCTCCACCTGGCAGATCATCACCAAGGTGCTGCTGCCCGAGGCCATGCCCTCGCTCATCAACGGCAGTGCCGTGGCGGCCATCACCATCCTGGGCTACTCCGCCATGTCCGGCGCCGTCGGCGGCGGCGGTCTGGGCAAGCTGGCCATCATGTACGGGTACAACCGCTACCAGACCGACATCATGATCGCCACGGTGATCCTGCTCATCATCATCGTGCAGATCTTCCAGAGCTTCGGCAACTGGGCCACTCGACGCAGCGACAAACGCGGGTCTTGATCCGCTTTTTCTATCACCCTTTCCCCGAGGTTTTTCCCATGAAAAAACTTCTGCTGACGCTGGCCGCCATGCTGGCCGCCGGTACTCTGGTTTGCCATGCCCAGGCCGCCACCACCGTGAAGGTGGGCGCCTCTCCCACGCCGCACGCCGAGATCCTGAATGCCGCCAAAGACATGCTCAAGGCTGAAGGCATCAATCTGGAGATCATCGAATATTCCGACTATGTGCAGCCCAACGTGGCTCTGGACAGCAAGGATCTGGATGCCAACTACTTCCAGCACAAGCCCTATCTGGACGACTTCAATGCCCAGAAAGGCACCAAGCTGTCCTCCATGGGCGGCGTGCACTATGAGCCCTTCGGCATCTACGCCGGCAAGTGCAAGAGCCTGAAGGACCTCAAGAAGGGTGCCATCGTGGCCGTGCCCAATGACGCCACCAACGAAGGCCGCGCCCTCCTGCTCATGCAGGACCAGGGCCTCATCACCCTCAAGGACGGTGTGGGCCTGACCGCCACCGTGCGCGACATCAAGGACAACCCCAAGAAGCTCCGCATCGAAGAGATCGAAGCCGCCCAGCTGGTGCGCGCCCTGCCTGACGTGGACATCGCCATCATCAACGGCAACTACGCCATCCTCGGCGGCCTGAAGGTGGCCGATGCCCTGGCCGTGGAAGCTGCCGACTCCGCCGCTGCCACCACCTACGCCAACATCCTGGCCATCCGCACCGGCGACGAAAAGCGTCCCGAACTGCAGGCCCTGTACAAGGCCCTGTGCAGCGACAAGATCAAGGAATTCATGAAGACCAAGTACGAAGGCGCCGTGCTGGCCACCCACTAGGCCAGACCGCAACGTCATCTGTAAAGGCCCCCTCCCTGGGGGCCTTTTTCATGGCTCCACGTTTCCGTACTGCTGCCCGGGGATATTGCGGACAGGCAAGACGTACCTGCCGCCCCCATCAGACCAGCAGCCAGATCTCATCCGCGGATGCTCTTCCTGGCCGGTCTTCAGCATATACAGACAGTTCCCGGGCTCCGGCACCTCCGGCCGAAGCGCGCCCCCTTCCTCTTGAAGCCATCCCCTCTGCCTGCTACCCTTTCCTCTCTACCGTCACTTTTTCCAAAGGAGAGCGCATGCGCCCGGCCCTGCTCCTGCTGCTGGCTATCCTGCTCCATGTCCAGCCTGTCTCTGCCGCCCGGTCTTTCGTCGACATCTGGGACGATGCCGTCCCGTTGTTGCACGAAGGGGTGGATATCATCGCCTCGGGAGAGGACCCCTCCGAACGCAGCTGGGCCGAGGTTCTGACGTTCCGCGATCCCAAATTCCAGCGCATCGTCTCCGAATGCTTCGCCATCCTCGCGGATTCCCAGGCTCTGGACCTCATCGCCAGCCGGGATGCCGCCCGGGACGAGATAGCCGCAAAGCGCCAGAAGATAGCGGCCCTGCAGCAGGAGCTCGTTTCCGCCCCCTCTTCACACTGGAACCCGCTCAAGGCCACGCGCAGCAGCCTGCAGGAAGATATCGCCGGACTGCGCAAAGAGATAGCAGATCTGGAACACGGTCTGGAGGCGGACAAGGAACGCATCTTTGCCGAGATCTCCGCACGCGGCCTGCCTGTCAGCCGTGAACAGCTGGAGACCATGCTGAGCGCGGCCGACGGCAAGGATACCGCCAGCATCATGGCCGTGGCCGAGAACATCAGCGCCATCCAGCGCAGCATAGAAAGCCAGCTGGCGGCCCCGGACGCCTCTGTGGAGCTGCTCCAGACCTATACGGGCATCTACATGATGTGCAACAAGGTCTATGTCTACGCCCTGCAACAGGCCCTGCAGCAGATCGACAGCCGCTACCTCGACCGTCTGGGGAAGATAAGGAAGGAGGCTGCCCAGCTGCAGGAGCATGCCCGCAGCCTGCTTTCCGGGGCCGAGGAGACGGACCGGAAGATCCTGGAAGTGAACATCGCCGCCAACCAGAGGACACTGGATGCCGTGGACCTCTACAACCAGTATCTGTCACGCCAGAAAAAACATTTGCAGCAGTTGCTGCAGCGGGCGGAAAAATCCTTCAAGGTGGCCGTCAATACCTATCGGACCGTCAAGACCAGCAGCGATCTGCTGGGGATGATGCATACGTCGGAAGCGGATTTCTCCCGCATCTTCGCCTTCCAGCCGCCAGACCTCTCCCTGCTGTATGATGCCCGGTTGCGGCAGGAGTTCGACGACATCACAAGCAGACTGCGGGCAGCGGAATAAGGCCGGACGCCCCAGAAACAGCAAAAGCTCTCCTCGTTCGGGGAGAGCTTTTTTATGACAGAGCCTGTCACCGTTCGTCTGCTTCACGTACCGGCAGGGCACATCATGCCCCCTGCCCCGCTCATCGCAGCATGGTGAGGCTGGCAAGGAGCTCCGCAAAAATCTGCGTTGGCATCCGCGCCCGGATCACCGCCACCCGGATGGCAGGGCTTTCTATTTTGCGCCTGCGGCGCACAGCAGGCCAAAGCCCGCAACAAAAAAAGGCTGGTATTACTACCAGCCTTTGCTTTCACTTGGTGCCGAAGGGGAGAGTCGAACTCCCACTCCGTTGCCAGAACTAGACCCTGAACCTAGCGTGTCTACCAATTCCACCACTTCGGCACAACAGAAGTGTATTTACGCCATCAGCGCCCATCTGGCAAGCATTTTTTGTCTCCCTTTTCCGTTTTGCGGAAACTGAATTTTTTTCTTTTTTATTATCAGTATGATATAGCGATATTTGACAGATGTTCCGCATCGGGATAATCGACATTTTTGTCCGGCACAGCTGAAACTGCCGGAGGATCTCCATGCAAAAAAGCTCTTGGCATTACTGGCAGCAATGGCGTCAGCGTTTTCCCCTGCAACGGGATGTACACTTCGATCAGGGGATCCTGAGCAATGATTACTGCCGGGACTGTCGTTACTGTTGCGGCCCTCAGGACTGCGCCACCCCTTTTCCCATGAAGCTGCTGCCTTCGCAGCAGCATGACCATCTGGAGAGGGACTTTTTTCTGCTTGCCCCTGATACGGCCTGCCTGGACGACAGGGGGTGCAAATCCTGCGGCCCGGAAGGCTGTCTTCTGCCACGGCAACGCCGTCCTGTGGCCTGCAGTCTGTTCCCGCTGGTCCTGCTCGATACGGGCCTTTATCTGTACAAGATCTGCCCGGCGGTCTTTTTCCTGCCGCTGGACCGCTGGCTCGTCATGGCCCGGGAGGCCGTAAACTGGCTTGTAACGCTCGCTCCGGAGGACCTGAAGCAGCTCGCCATCCATATCCCGGAAGCTATCGTGCGGGAACGCTTCATCGATCTGGAGCTTCCCCTGTCCTTTTCACCCCGGATGCCGGATCCCGCGCATCAGCCTGTCCAGGGCTGACCAGCAACGGTCCGATTCCGGCCTTTCTTTTCCAGGAGAACTCATGAAACGTCTCTCTACCCTTCTCATGCTGACGACCTGTCTGGCCCTCAATGGCTGCGGCCTGCGGGGAGATTCCCCTGAAACGCCCGAATACAAGCCCAGCCCTGTGGAAAATTTTATGGCCAATGCCGTGCCCGGTGACATCACCACCCTTTCCGATCCCGCCTTCGGGACGGACGTGCGCGTGAGCATGGAAGACAGCTTCTTCTCCGCGGCTGGTGAGGAATGCAAGCGCGCCACTGTCCGCAACAATTTCAATGAAGCCGAGATCATCGTTGCCTGCCGCAATGCCCAGGGCCAGTGGCGGCTGGCGCCCCGCGTCTGGGGCCAGGGCATGCGTCCCGCGGTCATGCCGGCTTCCCAGACGGAAGAGGCCAAAGACTAAGCCCGGGGCCGTACCATGAAAAAGTCTGTTTTTCTTTTGCTGCTGTGCCTGCTGCTCCTGCCGCAGGGCAGTTATGCCGCTGATGCTCCGGCACCTTACGGAGCCAATCTTTTCCAGGGCAATTTCGGTCAGGGAGGAGCCGCCGGCGCCATCGCACCGGGTGACAGGGTCGTCCTGCGCCTGTGGGGCGGGAGCCTCAATGTGGATACCATCCTCGAAGTCAGCCCTGCCGGTCAGCTGGACATCCCCGAAGTCGGCCAGCTCAACGTGACCGGTCTGGCCCAGGACAAATTGCAGGATGCCCTGCGCAGCAAGCTGGCGGCCTCCGGCCATGCCGACAGCCAGATCTATCTGGCCCCCATGGATGCGCAGCCCATCACCCTGTTCGTCACCGGCAATGTGCCCAAGCCCGGCCGCTACAGCGGTTCTGCGGCCGATCCCCTGCTGAGCTATCTGGACAAGGCGGGCGGTATCGACGCCGGGCGGGGCAGCTACAGGAACATCCAGGTTCGCCGCAACAATCAGGTCGTGACGACGGTGGACCTGTATCCCTTCATCCGCGAAGGCAACATGCCCCCCATCCGTTTCCAGAATGGCGACATCATCGTTGTCCCCGACAAGGGGCCCACGGTCACTGTCACGGGCAAGGTACGCACCAGCGCCCGCTTTGAGCTGCCGGAAGGCAAGACCTCCGGGGCCAGCCTGCTGAAGCTGGTGGATCCGGACAGCAGCGCCTCGCATATCGCCATCAAGGGGGTCCGCAACGGCAAGCCCTACAATACCTATCTGCCCCTTGGCGAACTGGCCAGCCTGCAGCTGGCGGACGGTGACAGCATCGAGCTGCTGGCGGATGCCGCAGGCAATACCATAACGGTCACGGTGCAGGGAGCCGTACGCGGCGCCAGCCGTTTTCCCGTACGCCGCGGGGCACGCCTGGATGAAGTGCGCAACTTTATCGCTGTCGAGCAGGGACGTGCGGACCTGAACGGCATGTACATCAAGCGCAAAAGCGTGGCCGAACGCCAGAAAAAAGCCATCGCCGACAGCCTGCGCCGCCTGGAAGAATCCGCCCTTACCGCTTCGTCGGCCAGCACGGAAGAATCCCAGATCCGCGCCAAGGAAGCGGAGATGATCGCCAAATTCGTGGAGCGGGCCAAAGCCGTGGAACCGGAAGGTGTCGTCGTCCTGAGCGACGGCCAGAAGATCGGCGACATCACGCTGGAAGATGGCGATGTCATCGTCATCCCGCCCAAGAGCGATGTGGTCCTCGTCAGTGGTGAAGTCATGATGCCCCAGGCCATGCTCTGGAGCAAAAACAATGACCTGGACGATTACATCAAGGGGGCCGGCGGCTACAACAGCCGCGCGGACCAGGATACCGTGCTTGTCATGCATCCCAACGGCTCGGTGAGCCATGATGGCGACAATATCCGGCCCGGGGACCAGATCCTTGTGATGCCGCGGGTGGCCTCCAAGAACATGCAGGCCGTCAAGGACATCTCGCAGGTCATGATGCAGGTGGCCGTGTCTGCCCGTGCCATCCTGGGGCTGCCCACTCTCTATTAAGCCTTTTCTCCTCTGCAACACAAAAACAGCCCGCATGGTTCGCTCCATGCGGGCTGTTTTCGTCATCTGGAAAAACGGCCGTATCCCTCTCACCCACATATCATCCTGCCAACAGCATGCCTGTACCGGCGCACAGCAGGATGACGGCATGCATGGCTCCGGACAGCGCCAGCACGAGCAGAAGAGCTGCTCTCTGATGCCGGTTCACGCCTAGATACGGTCGAAATACAGGCCTTCGAGGAAGCGTTCCATGGCTTCATCTGCCTGACTGATGAACTGTTCCAGCGGGAAGCGCTTGCCACAAAAAGGACAGCGCATGAAGGCCTCGTGGCAGGTACGCGCGATCTCCAGCTTGTGATCGCATTCAGGACAGGACAATGTCGTCTGGGCCTGCCGGGCTGCAAAATAAGACATGTTTCCTCCCTTGTGTGCTGAGGAACGCACACGATGCCGCCCCTTATGCCGGGACTGACAGCGGCTGTCAATTGTTCTTTTTTACACAGCCGCTTGCCTGCTTTTCTGCAAAGATCAAAGCACAGGCGACGTGGCTGGCCATGATTTATATGCTTAAAATATATCAAATAAATTCAACATATTAAAAATGAACACCGGATCCGGGAATTTTCTTTTAGCACCAGGCTGTGTCCAGAATGGCATCCAATTTTCCGGAATAGCGGGAAATTTGTTTTATGAAATACATAATATATTGAAATAATTAAATTTTATTATAAAAAGACGGCTTTATTGTTTAAAATTATAAAACAAAAATATTTTTTTATTGAATTGACAAAACAGACTGCTTAACATGATAACTTTTTCACATAATGGCCACGGGCAACGGCCATACAGGGAGAAAACAGCAGGGCGCATGGTATGCGGACAGACATGTCCCCTCCTGTATTGGATGACCGAAGGAACAGCCGCCTCTGGGCGGTATGTAGCGATCTCTCAAAAAGGAACTCATCATGGCTGGAAAAGAATCCACCCCCAAGCGCTTCTCGGCGCCTGCCTATTACCTGCACACTGTCGTCTGTCTGCTCATCATGTTTGGCTTTGGCCAGCTACCGCCCGTGGAACCGCTGACGCCCCTGGGGATGAATCTTATCGGTATTTTCCTGGGCGTGCTCTACGGCTGGGTCTGTATCGAGATCGTCTGGCCCAGCCTGGCCGGTCTGCTGGCCCTGATGCTCATCGGCGGCATGAAGCCCATGATGCTGCTCAACAAGAGCTTCGGTGACCCTGTGGTCCAGATGATGTTCTTCATCTTCGTCTTCTGCGCCACCATCAGCCATTATGGCCTGTCCAAGTTCATTTCCCTGTGGTTCATCACCCGCAAGTTCGTTGCCGGGCGGCCCTGGGTATTCACCTACACCTTCCTGGGCTCCATCTTCATCCTCGGCGGCCTGACCAGCGCCTCTCCGGCCGCCATCATCGGCTGGAGCATCCTGTACGGCGTGTGCGAAGTCTGTGGTTTCAAGAAGGGTGACGGTTACCCCACCATGATGGTGTTCGGCATCGTATTCGCCGCCCAGGTGGGCATGTCCCTCATCCCCTTCAAGCAGGCCGCCCTGACCGTGTTCAGCGCCTATGAGACCATGTCTGGTGTGGGCATCGACTATGCCAAGTACATGCTCATCGCCCTGCTCATCTGTGCCGTGTGCTCGCTGCTCTTCATCGTCATGGGCAAGTACATCTTCCGTCCCGACATGAGCAAGCTCGTCCATCTGGATGTGAGCAAGCTGGACAAGGACGGCAGTCTGGTCCTTTCCCGCGTGCAGAAGGTCATCCTGGCCTTCCTGTTCCTGCTGGTCATCCTGCTGCTGGCCCCCAACTTCATGCCCAAGGACTTCTTCCTGACCCGCTTCCTCAAGGGCATCGGCAATACCGGTATCGTCATCCTGCTGGTGACGGTCATGGCGGCCATCAAGGTGGAAGGCAAGGCCCTGCTGAACTTCAAGGTCATGGTGGACTCCGGCGTCACCTGGGGCATCGTGCTGCTGCTGGCCTTCGTGCAGCCCCTGTCCGGTGCCATGGCCAAGCCTGAAAGCGGTATCACTTCCTTCCTGATGATGGCGCTTGATCCCATCATCTCCGGCGGCACCCCGCTGACCTTTGCCCTGTTCCTGGGCTTGGCCGCTACCCTGCTGACCCAGGTCATGAACAACGGCGCCGTGGGCGTGGCCCTGATGCCCATTATCTACAGCTACTGCCAGGCGGCCAACGTCAGCCCCGAACTTCCGCTGATCATGGTGGTCATGGGCGTGCACTTTGCCTTCCTCACGCCTGCCGCCAGTGCCAGTGCGGCCCTGCTGCACGGCAACGAGTGGTCGGATTCCAAGGCCATCTGGAAGACGGCTCCTGCCGTCATCCTCATGTCCTATCTGGTCACCGCGGCCATCACGATCATCGTGGGCAAGGCTATCTTCTAATCACCCTTGCGGGACGAAGCCTTCCTACGCGGGCGGGCAGCCTTGGGCTGCCCGCCTTTTTGCGTCTGTCCGGCAAGAAAGGTGGGGCCAAGGGGCTGGGCGGCAAGCTCGATGAAATGCCGCCGCAGGGCGTCCATCAAAGCCTGCGCCTGGGGGCTGATATGCTTGTGCCTGCGGACAAGTATGCCGTACAGCACGTTGGGCAGCAGGTGGTCCAAAGGACAGCTGACGATGGAACTCCAGTCCGAACCGAACATGGTCGCCCGGTAGCACAGCTCGTCCATGATGGCTACCCCTACGTCGCAGCGGACGAACTGCATGATGAGGTGGTAGTTGTTGACGCTGATGACGGTGTTCTTTTGCAGGCGGCGTGCCGCATACTGCAGGGTCGGCGTCGGCTGCTCGCTCTCTTCCAGTGATGTCTGAAAGATGACAAAGGGCAGACGCTCCAGATCCGCTTCGGTGGGGATGGGGGGGATGTCCCAGATGCTGTCCTTGCGCATGACGAGCAGGGGACGGGCCTTCAACAGGATCTCCATGGTATCCTGCTTGGGCAGGGCCGTCATGCCTGTCAGGCCGAAATCAAATCGGGATTCCTTGACCGCCTGGACGATCTCGGAGGAAAGGGCGCGCTGGATGCGGATGTTGACCTGGGGATTCTCCGCACGGAACGCGGCGATGGCGTCCACGGCCATGATGGCCACCGGCAGGGTCGCGCCCAGGAAGATGTCGCCCTGCAGGCGGCCGTCCGTGGTCCCTACGGCGGAGCGCATGCTCTGCAGCGTCTCGAAGGTCGTGATGGTCCAGCCCAGCAGCTTTTTGCCTTCAGGTGTGATCTGAAGGCTTTTTTTGTACCTGTCGAACAGGACCGTGTTGAGCTCGGTCTCCAGCGAACGCAGCTGATAGCTGATCGTTGAGGGATTTCTGTGCATCAGTTCTGCGGCCCTGCGCACGCTCCCCGTTTTAGCGACATAATAAAACCCACGTAACCATTGAAGAAAATCGCCATTCAACTCAGGAATCATCACGCCCTCCAATGTTTGATTTTTTGAAACGATATTTGATTTTTATTGATTTGACAATACAGCCGTTTAGCATGATTTTTTATTCACAAACGCTGGGCCAGCCACTGAGGATTGCCCGACCGGCCCGGCGATGACTGTCCGCTAAAAAATCACAACCAGGATATTGCTATGAAGATGACCAAACACCCTCTCGGCACGTTAGTGGAAACCGACGTGCTCGTGATCGGCTCCGGTGCTTCGGGCTGTGGTGCGGCGCTCGGCGCGCGTGACCAGGGCCTCGACGTAGTGCTGATGGACAAGGGCAAGCTGGAAAGCTCCGGCTGTATCGGCGGCGGCAATGACCACTATATGGCCGTCCTGGATGAGCCCGGTGAAGCCCACGACACCGTGGAAGACCTCATCAAGTTCTACGCCAAGCCCCTCAATGGCTGGTCGCCTGCCATGCTGCAGAACGGCTGGTACGCCCACATGAAATATTTTCTGGATGTGCTGGGCAAGGCTGGTGTGCAGTTCAGCAAGAAGGCTGACGGCACCTACCTGCGCACCCAGGGTTTTGGTCAGCCCGGCCGCTGGTGGGTCCATATCGCCAACGGCATGACCATCAAACGCGCCATGGCCCGCATCGTGCGTGATGCTGGTATCAATACACTCGACAACGTCATGGCGGTCAAGATCCTCACCGACAACGGCAAGGCCTGCGGTGCGCTGGGTTGGAATGTCCGCACCGGCGAATTCGTGCTGGTTCGCGCCAAGACCGTTGTTTCGGCCCAGGGTCGTTCGGCCACGCGCGGCACGGATAACTCCACCCACAATCCCTTCAACGTCTGGATGTACCCCTATAATACCAGCGCCGGTGTGGTGCTGGGCTATGATGTGGGCGCCGCCGTGACCGAACTGGATACCTATCAGCGTGCCACCATGCTGCCCAAGGGCTACGGCTGCCCCGGCATGAACGGCATCAACAGCTCCGGTGCGCACGAGATCAACGCCCTTGGCGAACGCTTCATGGGCAAATACGACCCCATGATGGAAAACGGCGTGCGCAACAACCAGATCCAGGGCACCTTCCAGGAACAGATGGAGGGTTCCGGCCCGCCATTCTACATGGATATGCGCCATGTGGACAAGGATGTCGTGCATGAACTGCAGTACGTGCTCATGCCCGGCGACAAGGCCACCTTCGGTGACTGGGCCGACTGCACCGGCACCGACTTCCAGCACAAGCTGCTGGAAGTGGAGATCGGCGAGCTGATCTTCGGCGGCACCATCGCCGTCAACGACACCTTCGAAACCACTGTGCCCAACCTTTTCTGCGGCAGTATCTTCCTGTACTGCTCCGGCGCCATGTGCGGTGGCTACGAAGCCGGTCGCCAGGCCGGCATGCGTGCCGCCGGTATCACCGAAGCCGGCAAGATCAATGAAGATCTGGCCGCCAGCGTCAAGAATGACGTGTTCGCTCCCATGCAGGTGCCCGCCGACGAAGGCGTCAGCTACAAGGAGATCGAACAGGCTACCCGGAACGTCATGAACTACTACATGGGCTTCCGCCGCTCCATGGCCGGCATGGCCCGCGCCCTGGAAAAGATCCGCTTCCTGTCCGGCCAGGCCGACCGCCTGCACGCCGACACCCTGCGCGATCTCATGCGCTGCCACGAGTCCCGCGACATCCTGACGGTCTGTGAACTGGCCATCCAGGCCACCATGGAACGCAAGGAGACCGGCCGCTGTGTCTACAAGCTGCGGGATTACCCCGAGCTGAATCCCGACATGGCCAAGCCGCTGCTGCTGATCCGCGGTGAAGACGGCCCCCGTTTCCAGTGGGGCAAGGCGCCGCTGCTGTAATGCCCGCGGCATCCTCATGCACTTTCCAAGGAGTTTGTAATCATGCCCCCGAGATATAGCCGTGAAATAACGCGCCCCGTCGTGCTGGGCGCCCAGCTGAAAGAGCAGTTCCGCACCTCGCCCTGCGAAACTTCCTGCCCCATCGGCAATTCCATCCAGAAGATGAACTCGCTCATCGAAAAAGGCCAGTTCACCGAAGCCCTGCGCTACCTGCGTGCCAAGAACCCCTTCCCGGGCATCACCGGCCGCGTCTGCCCCCACTTCTGCATGGATGCCTGCAACCGTAAGGAAATGGACGGCTGCCTGAACATCCGCGCCCTGGAACGCGCTGCCGAGACCTTTGCCGAACGCGGCAACGTCTTCTTCAAGCGTCGTCCCGCCACCGGCAAGAAAGCTGCCGTCATCGGCGGCGGCCCTGCCGGCCTGACGGCCGCCTACTTCCTGGCTCTGCTGGGCCATGAAGTCACCATCTACGAAGCCGAGCCCCTGCTGGGCGGCGTGCCCCGCTACGGCGTGCCGAACTTCCGTCTGCCCCGCGATGTGGTGGACCGCGAAGTGGGCCTGGTGCTGGAAGCCGGCGTGCGTGCCCGCGTCAACACCCGCGTGGGTGTGGACATCACCATGGAAGAGATCTCCGCCCGCTACGATGCCGTCATCGTGGCCACTGGTGTGCCCGCTGAAAACAGCCTGCCCATCCCCGGCGCCGAAAAGGCCGTCAAGGCCGTGGAATTCCTGCGTGCCGCCGCTCTGGGCCAGAACACCGGCAAGATCGGCAAAAACGTCGTCATCATGGGCGGCGGCGGCGTGGCCTTCGACTGCGCCTTCACTGCCCGTCGCCTGGGCGCCGAGAACGTCCATGTGATCTGCCTGGAAAAGGCCGGCGAAATGCGCGCTCCTGCCGAAGACCTGGAACTGGCCGCCAAGGAAGGCGTGCATGTGCACAATTCCTGCACCATGTCCGCCATCCGTACCGAAGGCGACAAGGTCACCGGCGTGGACTACTTCGAAGTCAAGGACTGCCACTTTGACGAAAAGGGCAAGCTGACCTTGGAAGCCGTGCCTGGTGGCGAGCATGTCCTGGAATGCGACACCGTGATCTTTGCCGTGGGCATGAAGACCGACCTGGCCTTCCTGGGTGAAAACGCCGGTGGTCTGGAACTGACCCCCCGCAACTGGATCAAGGTGGACGAAAGCCAGCGTCCCTCCAAGGCCGGTGTCTTCGCCGCCGGTGACGTGTCCGCCGGCCCCGCCTCCATCGCCCGCGCCGTGGGCGACGGCCGCCGTGCCGCCTTTGCCGTGCACCAGATGCTGACCGGCACCAGCAGCCGCGTCTATGCCCTGAACGAAGAAAACATGATCGAAGACTGCGACGCCATGGGCAGCGACACCGCTCCCTACGTGGTGCAGTACGCCGACATCTACGGCATCGCCCAGTATGAGAGCGTTCCTTCCGAAAAGGAAGCCGAAAATGCCTGTACCAAGGCTTTTGCCGAACTCAACCTGGGTCTGACCATCGAACAGGCCCGGAAGGAAGCCGCCCGCTGCTTCCACTGCGGCCACTGCAAGGCCTGCGGTACCTGCGTCGAGGACTGCCCCGGCTACGTGCTGGAGATGCGTCCCTACCAGGAAGCGGAACGGCCCGAAATGGTCCATGGCGAAGAGTGCTGGCACTGCGCCAACTGCCGCACCAGCTGCCCCTGCAGCGCCATCGGCTTCACATTCCCCCTGTTTATGCAAGTCTAGCATGATGAAAAGGGCGGATCGCATGATCCGCCCTTTTTAAGATTGCACCAGACCCCCTGAGGCGCCTTTTTCGCCTCCGGGTCTGTTTCTGTACCCAAGTTTCCGGGCTTTGCCCAAAAACTACTGTCTCTCTGGAGGAAGGATTATGAAAAAAATCTGGTGTCTGCTGCTGGCAGCAGCCATGGTGACGGGAGCCGCCCAGGCAAGCCACGCTGTAGACTTCAAAGCCAAGGGGGTATGGCTGGCGAGTTTCCAGTATGGTCAGAACGGTAACTTCACCAATGGCGGGCATACCGGCTATGACCCGAGCGAAGACGAATTCGAGGCCCGTTCCCGTGTCCGTCTGGTCATCGACGCCGTGGCTGACGAAAACCTTTCCGGTCAGGTCTACTTTGAAATCGGCAAGTCCATCTGGGGCAAGGCCGACGATCCGCAGGGCGGCATGGCCATGGGCGCGGACAAGAACATCGTGAAGCTCAAGCGTGCCTTCATCGATTGGCGCGTGCCCAATACGGACCTCAAGCTGCGCATGGGTATCCAGGGCATCGGTCTGCCCTATATGGCCATGGGCGGCCCCACCGTTTTCCAGTCTGACGTGGCCGCCGTCACCGCCAGTTACGTTTTCAATGAAAACGCTGCCATGACGGCTTTCTGGGCCCGTCCGTACAATGACAACTATGTGGGCAATGCCGACGGCGACCAGCAGAATTTCATGGACAACATGGACATGGCCGGCCTGATGGTGCCCCTGACCTTTGACGGCTTCAAGCTGACCCCCTGGGGCATGTTTGCGTCCATCGGCTCCAACACGTTCCGCAAGAACGACAACTACGTCGGCAACAAGATCAACGGCGTCAACGGCGGCTACGCCCTGAGCGGCCTGTTCCCCCTGCGTGCCGATCTGCTGAGCCACAAGGAAAAGCTCAATGCCTACGGCACTGCCTGGTGGGGCGGCCTGAGCGGCGAGATCACCAAGTGGGATCCCTTCCGCATCGCCTGGGACTTCTCGTACGGCAACGTGAGCTATGACGACGGCTCCCTGAACCGCTCCGGCTGGCTGGCCGGCCTGCTGCTGGAATACAATCTGGACTGGACCAAGCTGGGCCTGTTCGGCTGGTACAGCTCCGGTGATGACGACAACGTGGGCAACGGTTCCGAACGCCTGCCCACCATCAGCAACGACTACGGTCCCTGTAGCTTCTCCGGCACTTTCATGGGCCCGGACATCAATGGCCTCGAACGTGACCGCGTCATCGGCAACAACCTGGTGGGCACCTGGGGCGTGGGCTTCCGCCTGAAGGACATGAGCTTCCTGGAAGACCTCAAGCACACCTTCCACATCAGCCTGCTCGGCGGTACCAACGATCCCGGCATCCTGAAGAAGTACCACGAGCGTACCGGCGAATGGATGGCCCCCAACAATCCCGAAGGCACCACCAAGGTCGGTCGCGAGAACCTGTACCTCACCACGCGTGACTACGCCCTGGAATTCGGCCTGCTCAACGAATACAAGATCTATGACAACCTGCAGGTCAACCTGGAAGCCAGCTACATCGCCCTGTGGCTGGACAAGTCGGATGACGTCTGGGGCCAGAGCCTGACCGGCGGCGACCATCGCGACATCCGCGACGCCTGGAACGTGAGCGTGCTGTTCATCTACTCTTTCTAGCCAGCCCTCCTGAACAATGGCACGGCCGTATCTCCACTACGGCCGTGCCCAAAGGAAAGACCATGATCGAAAGAATCGATGCCGCTATCTGTATCGGCTGCGGCGCCTGCGTGGAAAAGTGTCCCCTGGACGCCCTGCGGCTCGGTGAGGACGGCAAGGCCTTCATCGCCTATGCCGACGACTGCATGACCTGCTATATCTGTGAACGGCTGTGCCCGTCAGGCGCCATCTTCGTGCATCCGTTCCGCGAAGAACTGCCGCCTGTTTTCCCCGATATCCCCAAGGCTCTGGGCGGAGGACTGTAAGATGAACATGCATCATATCACGACGGACGTCCTGATCATGGGCGGCGGTTCCGCCGGCCTGTGGGCCGCCTACCGCTGTTCCGAACTGGCCCCTGAAGCCCGCATCTGCATCGTGGACAAGGGCCCCCGCGACTGGGGCGGTCTGATGACCATGGCGGGCGGCGATTTTGAAGCCGTCCTCCCCCCGGACAACGTGGACGAGTGGGTCCAGGACTTCATCTATTATTTCGACGGGCTCTGCGACCAGAATCTCATGGAAGAGATCCTGAAGCGCTCTGCCGACCGTCTGCATGACTACGAACGCTTCGGCTGCGAATTTTTCAAAAAAGAAGACGGCAGCATGAAATACGTCCCCCAGCGGGGACTGGACCATGTGAAGCTGTACCCTGCCCAGCTCAAGGGCCGCGGCGGCGAGCTGATGGTCAAGAACATCGTGCGCCAGCTCAAGCAGCGCTCCGTGGAACGGGTGGGACGCATCCTGCTGACCGAGCTGCTGCAGCAGGACGGCCGCGTCTGCGGCGCCCTGGGCTTCGATACCATCAACGGCGATTTTTACCGCTTCGACGCCCGGGTGGTCATTGCCGCCAGCGGCATGGGCGGCTGGAAGACCTCGTACGGCAAGAACACGCCTACCGGCGAGACCATGCAGATGACCTATGAGGCCGGCGCGGTCCTGCAGAACCTGGAATTTGCCCGTGTCTGGAACATGCCCCGCCTCTTCGGCTGGGAAGGACAGACCGTGCTGATGCCTCTGGGAGCGCGCTTCGTCAATGCCGAAGGCGAGCCCTTCATGGAGCGCTACTCTCCCGTGCTGGGCTCCAATACCGACCCCCACTACACCACCATGGCCATGGCCATGGAGATCCGGGCCGGTCGCGGTCCCATCACCTTCGACCTGAGCCGCATCCAGCAGGAGAACCTGATCCTGCTGCGCCCCCAGAACGGCTGGCAGAAGCTGAACTATGACAAGCTTTCCGCCCTGGGTCTGGACCTGTTCCGGGATTCCACGGAATGGGTGCCCCAGATGACCGTTTCTTACGGCGGTCTGCGGGCCGATGCCTGGGGCAACACCAATCTGGAAGGCCTTCTGGCTGCCGGTACGGCCCGTGCCACCGAGCCCGGTGTCTACGCCGGCGGCTTTGCCCTGATGACCACGTCCGTGCTGGGCCATATGGCCGGAGAGAATGCGACCCGCCTGCTCCAGACGCTGCCGGAAGTCAAGAGCGACCTGTCCGACGCGGAAATCACTGCCCGCCAGCAGGCCCTGTTCGCCCCTCTGGGCAAGGAAGGCCTCACTCCCAAGGAAGTGCTGACCTCCATCCAGAAAACGGTCTTCCCCTACGGGGTCTCCATCCTCAAGAACGAAGGCAGCCTTCAGGCCGCGCTCAAGGAACTGGAGCGCATCCGGGAAGAAGACCTGCCGCGTATGGTTGCTACGGATCCCCACTACCTGCTCAAGCTGCATGAGACCCGTGGTGTGGCCTTTGTCAGCGAAATGTACGTCCGGGCCTCTCTGGAACGCAAGGAGACCCGTGCGGGCCATTACCGGGAAGATTATCCCGTGCGCGACGATTCCCAGCTGGCCTGGCTCTGCCTGCGCAAGGATGCGGACAGCAAACCGGAATTCTTCCGCGTCCCCGTACCGCTGGAAAAGTACAAGCACCCCGTGACCCGGTACTACCAGGACAACTTCGCTTTCCCGACCAGCGAAAGCGCCAAGTAACCCCCACCTCCTAGACGGCCCGATGCCATGCCCTCCCCCGGGCAGGAGGCACCCCCGCTTCCTGTCAGACGAAGGGGCGGCAGGAATACCTGCCGCCCCTTCTGTTTTGGCCGATGCCTGTCCGGCTCCCCGGGCAGGCATCGTGTCCCTGCATGTATCTTTTTTCAAAACTGGCTGGCCAGGATGGTCGGCCCGCTCTCAGCCTTCCCCATCGCCGCTTCTGGCTGCAGTCCTGCCCGGTCGCCCACAGGCCCTGCAGGGCCTAAAGATTTTTCCAGAACAGGAACAAAGAGCCCAGCCCGAATCCTTCATCGGCCTTTTCCTGTTCGTTCCCTTCCATCGGAGGCTGGCCGACGATGGCGGCGGCCCTGGCCCCCAGATCCTGCACCTGCCGCAGTACGCTTTCGTCCATGCGGTACAGGGAAAACTGCCAGTTTTGGGTCTTCCCGTACAGCCAGCAGGCGGATTTGCCGCCGGTGGCCATATCGAGACGGATGGACAGCAGGCGCACATCGCTCCGGCTCCGCCAGCCTCGGTTGCCGCCGAACAAAAAATTCCCCAGTCCCCAGGCCACGAAGGTCTTGCGCGGCGAGGCCTCGAGGGTCTCGAACCCGCCGTAGCAATGACTGTGGGCGAAAAGGATGATGTCCGCCCCTGCGGCGGCAAACCAGTCCGCCCAAAGCCGCTGGCGATCCGAAGCCTCGGAAAAACCTTCGTTCCCGTCATGGGAATACAGGATGATACAGGCCTCCGGCTCCCGGGCGCGCAATGCCCGCACGGTTTCCAGCAGCTGGGGATAGGACAGCGTGACGATCCGGGGACCGCTGCCTATCTGCGACATGGGCGATCCCGTCAGCAGGTAGACCGGCGGTTTCCTTTGGGGCAAAAGGGACAGGGGCGCGTAGGTACCGCGGTCATGCAGGCCGTTGTGGCGGATACGGGCGCCTTCCAGCACCGCCTTCAGATTGACCGCGCCTTCTTCCAGCCCGTCAAACACATGGTTGTTGGCGGTACAGGCAGCGCCATTGGCAAACGCCATCTGGGGAAACAGCAGCCCGTCGGCATGGAAGACGAAGGTATTCTGCTTGGAGACGGAAGAAAGACCGGCAATCTCGCAATTCCACAGAAAAATGTCCGCCTGCTCCAGACGCCGGCGGGTCAGGGGCCCGAAAAGCTCTCCAGCCTGGGGCGCTTCGAGCATCCGGCCGCCCAGCAGCACATCTCCGGCCGCCAGGATCTCCAGCACGCCTTCCGCGGCCATGACCGGCCCCGACAGCAGCAGGAGCAAGCCCGCACATCCCAACCACTTTACCCATGCCATGGTCATGCGCTGTACCATGATGCTCCTTCCCTCCTGTCCCGGATACATCTCTGTTCCCCTCTACGCCGGGGCTGCAGGACAGACAAGCGAAATCTCTCCGGCAGGCAGCAGAGGCAGGCAAAAGGCGCATGGCCTTTCCCCGTGGAGAGGTATATGCTGCCTTCTGCACGGCAGGCAGCACCCGGCCCTGCAAGGAGGAACCATGCGCATCTTCACCCAGGAAATCATCGTCGCTCCCCAGCATATCGACATCCAGAACCGCGTCAGCAACCTGTGCTATGTGCAGTGGATGCAGGATCTGGCCATCAACCACTCCACTGTCCAGGGCTGGGGCGTGGAACGCTACGAAGCGGAAGGGCACGGCTGGGTCGTCCGCCAGCACACCATCACCTACAAACGCCCTGCCCTTGCCGGAGATGTCATCACCGCCGCCACCTGGGTGGCCGAGCTTGCCTCCCGCCAGAGCCTGCGCCGCTATCTGTTCTGGCGTGCCGCAGACCGCAGCGTCCTGGCCGAAGCGGCCACGGTCTGGGTCTATATCGACATGGCGACCGGCCGGCCTTCCCGCCTGCCCGCTTCCCTGCAATCGGCCTTCGAGGTCGTGGCAGACGACAAGGAAGTTTTGCAGCTCCTGCAGGGCTAGCCGTCACAAAAGGCAAGCCTGCCTGTTCTCATTATGTTTTCCCACGCTCTCCTGTTCCATGACAGAGCGGGACAGACCGCTGCACGTCGAGCCGCGAAAGAAACCTGGTGACCGCCTGCGACCTTTCCCGGTGGGCAAGCCGCAAAAAAGGGAGGCAGACGGATCTTCCTCCCTTTGTGATGGCGGATGGTTGCACACTGCGGCTGCGAATCCCTGGGCCGCTGTGATGCCTCAGCTCAAATCAGCATCGGCACAGGCCAGATTGCTGTCGATGCCGTAGCGTTCCCGGAAGCGCTCCTCGGCCTCCGAGTCGCCGATGAGATACAGGGCATCCCCCAGAGCGAAGATGTAGCCCGGATCAGGGTTGACGTGCATGGTGCCGGTATTGTCGCGCACGGCCAGCACACTGCACTTGGTCTTGTTGCGGATGCCGCATTCCATCAGGCTCTTGCCTTGCAGCTGTCCGCGGATGGTATAGCGGAAGACGAGCAGGCGCTCATTCAGCATCATCATCTTGTCCGGAGCCAGCAGATTGATGATGCTGTTGCTCACCAGCGAAGCCAGGGAAAGCACCTGATCCGCACCGGCGCTGTGCAGGCCGTTGACGTTACGGTCCAGCGAGGCACGGCAGAGGATCTGGGCGTCCGGCCGCAGACGGCGGCTGTAGATGGTCAGATAGATATTGGCGTCATCGTCATGAGTGGTGATGATGATGGTGCGCGTCTTGCGGATGCCGGCCTTTTCCAGAACGGCAAGATCCGCGGCATCCCCGTGCACATGGGGGATGGCGCCGGAATTGATGTGCGGCTGCCGGTCCACGATCACCGCAGGGATCTTGCGGCGCGCCAGGTTCCGCGCCACGGCAAGGCCCACCCTGCCGCCGCCGAGGATGACCACGGGAACGTTCTCCATCTCTGCCTTTTCCGGCTCGCTGATCAGGCGGTCGAACGTCCGCACCTGTTTTTCCGTACCGGCCACCACCAGCACGCTGCTTTCCGTGAACATGGTATGCGGCCCGGGCAGCTGGAAAGCTCCGCGATCCCAGACGCCGACCACGTTGATGCCCGTCCGTTCGCGCAGGCTGCAGTCCAGCAGGGTCTTGCCGGCCAGACTGCTGTGCATCACCGGGGCTTCCGCCACCACCAGACGGCCGAAGCGGCCCATGATGCTGGCCCGCTGGGACGAGCGGACCACCCGTCGGGCCATGGCCTCACCCAGCACATTATGGAACTGGAACACCCTGTTGCACCCTGCCAGACGCAGGATGTCCGTTGCATCGGGATTTTCCACCCCCGCGGCGATGACCACCTGAGGCGCGGCTTCACGGGCCGAGAAGACGATGTTGGTACTGCGGATGTCCGTATCCATGACCACCAGCATGGCGGCCGTATCGGCGTGCAATTTCTGGTAGGTCTTCACGTCGTCATGGTCACCGGCAGCCACTTCATAGCCCTGGTCGAGCAGGTCCAGACCGGTCTGGGGATCATTGCACAGCAGCACACGCCGGATACCATGGCGCGCCAGATCGTCGGCCAGGTTGAGGGTGATGGGGCCGCTTCCGGCGATCAGCACATGCCCCCTGATCCCGGCGGGCAGACGGCGCGGCACCATGTCCTTTTTCTGGCTTTCCAGCCATGGCATGTAAAAATGCTGGATGAAGGTGAAGGGCATCATGATCAGGAAAAAGATCACGCCTGACATGAGCACGATGATGGAAAAGATGCGGCCCGGATCCGAGGAAAAGGTGATGTCACCAAAACCGAGCGTGGACATGACCGTCAGCGTCCAGTAGACCCCGGTGATCCAGGAATGTTCCTTCCCTTCATATTCCATGAGCCAGTGGAAGATGACGCTGTAAGCGGCGATCATGATGCACAGGGTAATGAAAAAGCGCCGCAGCACGATCATATTGTGCTTTGCGCCGCGCTCGTGCAAAAAGGTCATGATCTGTGATGGTAGATATTTCATGCGCACCAGTCTGTTGCTGAAACAAGGTATTTTTTGAAGATACCAAAACAGTCAGGCTACGCAAGCATCTCTTTACTGCCCTGCCCGGGCAGGACAACGGATGCCGGACGGGAGGAGATGTTTGGCGGATGCGGACAAAAGAACCATGATTCTGTCCCTGTACAGGTCAGGGAAGCTGTTTCCCCTGCCCTCCGGTATCCTTCAACGGCCAGCGGCTCTGGACGGGACTGTTATGATGCGAACCCGGCGTGCATAATGCTTGCCCATAAAAAAAGACACCCCTATGCCGGGTGTCCTTGCCCCGTGCCTGCACGGTACAGTCAGAGCCACCATAAAAAAGACGCCCCGAAGGGCGTCCTTGCCTGAATGCTAATTTTCTTCCGAGAGGCGACGGAAACTTTTCTTTGCCGCGCCACAGACCGGACAGCGCCAGTCATCGGGAAGATCTTCGAATTTGGTACCGGCAGGGATCTTGTGGCGTCTGTCGCCACGATCCGGGTCGTAGACATAACCGCAATTCACCATCTGGCAACGCCACATGTCCTGAGCTTCAGCCATAACAATCTCCTTTGAAGGATCGGGACGGACAAAGTCCGTCCCGGAAGCGTGTGCTTACTTCAAGCCCTTGGCGGCGCAGGCTTCACAAATACCGTCAAATTCCACACGGGAATCGACGATGGAATAAAAGCCTTCTACCTGCATGCCTGCCACAGAGGGTACCGGCAGGGGTTGCATGACATCACCTATGCGCCCGCAATGGATGCAGCGCACATGCTGATGCCAGGAAATATCGCCATCGAACCGTTTTGTCGTCCCTGCCGCTTCGAGCCTGCGTATCTCGCCGGTATCCGCCAGGAAATCGAGGTTGCGGTATACCGTACCGAGGCTGATGCGGGACAGGCGCTCACGAACGATGCTGTACAGTTCATCCGCTGTGGGGTGTGTTTTGACTTTTCTCAGTTCTTCAAGGATGACAGCACGTTGCCTAGTCATTCTGGTCTGTGGTTGGGCCATAGCAAACTCCAATTATTTAATAAACATTACTATTTAAACCTGTCATTGTCAAGCTATGACCGCAAAGAAAAAACTTTTACTGAGCCTTTTCCGGCCAGACCAGCAGCACGGCCAGATCCATCACATTCGTCCGTGTGGGACCGGTCCGCAGCAGAGCGCCGCAATGGTGAAGTATCGGATAACTATCGTTTTCTTCCAGGGCATGACGTGCCTGCTCCATCCCCGTCACAGCCAGATTCCCGGCCCAGGCGCATCCTCCGGCAGCGTCCGTAGGGCCATCGGTGCCGTCCGTACCGGCAAACAGGGCGCAGACATGCGGGCAGTCCTGCAAGGCCAGGCTGGCGGCCAGCGCCATTTCCTGATTGCGCCCTCCCCTGCCCCTGCCGCGGAGCGTCACCGTCGTCTCACCGCCAGCCAGCAGGCAGAGAGGCTGTGCATCCGCCGGCAGTTCGGCCGCCATCTGCCGGGCCTGCTCCACCAGCAGGGCCGCCTGCTCCCGGGCTTCTCCCACCATTTTGTCCGTCAGGATGACAGGACGGAAGCCCTGCTGCCGGGCCTGCTCCGCCGCCGCATCCAGGGCCTGCCGGTTGGTGGCGACCAGGGCATTCTGCACATGCCGGAACAAGGCATCCCCCGGCTTGGGCGTCTCGGCGTCCTGACGCAGACAGCCTTTTTGAAGATGGCTCAGGACAGCAGGCGGCATGGCCGGTGCCAGTTCGTAGCGGGCAAGGATGTCCATGCAGTCCGCAAACGTCGAAGCATCGGGCGCTGTGGGACCTGAGGCGATGACATCCAGAGCGTCCCCCACCACGTCGGAAACGATCACGCTCACCACTCCGGCCGGAGCAGCCGTCCGGGCCAGCTGGCCACCGCTGAAACGGGACAGATGCTTCCTGACGGCATTGAGTTCCGCGATGGTCGCGCCGCTGCGCAGCAGCAGCTCCGTCACCTGCTGCATGTCTTCCAGAGTTACGCCGGGCACCGGGGCTGGCGTCAGGGCACTGGCCCCGCCTGTAAGCAGGCAGAGGACAAGATCGTCTGCCGTCGTCCCGGCGGCCAGCTCCAGCAATGCCTGCGTGGCTGCTGCGCCTGCCGCGTCCGGGACAGGATGGGCGGCCTCCACCTGGGTGATCTGCCGTAACGGCAGACCGTGACCGTACTTGACCACCAGCAGCCCGCTATGGATGCGATCCCCCAGCAGCTCTTCCACGGCAGCGCCCATGGGCGCGACCCCCTTGCCGGCTCCCAGCACCAGCAAACGCCCCCGGCGCGGCAGCGGCCAGCGCTTCCCGTCCACAAGCAGACTGTCGCCTTCCAGACAGACATGACGCATCAGGGCCGCATCGGGTGCCACAGCCCGCACCCCGGCATCAAAAATGGAATACAGTACGGCTTTGCGGGCTTCCAGTTCCATCACGATTTCTCCTGAAAAGAAAAGGCCCACGGCAGTATGCTTTCCGTGGGCCCGGGACGACAGGACTATTCCTTTCCGGCAAGGTAGGGGCCATCCCCCTGACAGGGACGGCACAGATCGCCCAGCACTGCCGGATACCATTCCCCGCAGCGCGGACAACGACGCACGACGCCTTTTCCCTTCTTCACCAAAAAGTCAGGATGGATGCGCACAGGAGCGGCCTGGAGCAGATCCATGCCGGCCGTGCGGATCTCTTCACGCAGCAGTTCCGGTTCCTGCTCGCGCTTGGGCTTTTCCTTGAGGAACCAGGCCCGCACATGCGGGTAGGCATCCAGGGCCTCCACGTTGAGACGGACGCGCGTCCCCTCCCCCGTATATTTGTCATACAGGGAAAGGGCATAAATACCAAAATGATAGACCTTCAACCAGCCGTTGCCCACCGTGCAGGGGGTCAGCAGCTGGATGGCATCCGGGAGACACTGGACCGTTTCCGAAACGGCGTCGTACAGGATGCCTTCCGGCAGGGTACGCCGTGCCATTTCCACCATATATCCGCCGATGATGACCCCGGGGGCCACATGGCCATGAAAATCCTTTACCACGGCCACAAAGGCGTCGTGATCCCACTTTCCGATCCGCATGCGTGTCTCCATTGAAAATCCTGCGGCTCTTCCGCACATTGCCCGACCATCCGCGGGCTTCCTCTCCGGCCTTTCGGGAAAGCCAAAATCCGAAAAGTCCAGGCACGAAAGGACACCGGACAGGCTGCCTGCCGTGCCGAAGGACCTATTTTATAAAGATACCCGCTTGTTGCAGCCCTGTAAACTGCATGGGCCGGAAAAACCTTCCGGAAAGGAACGATCAAGCGCGCATAACCGCACCCGGCAACCGTCCGGGCTCCAGAAAAAGTGCCCCACCGGCAAAGCCGGTGGTTCTTCATATGCGCCTGTAAGGCTCTTTTACCAGC
>ERZ857801.1291-NODE-1291-length-27122-cov-6.846566_pt1 | contig 27122 bp, 20 predicted proteins | sample MGYA00519762_ERZ857801 | MGnify/ENA primary metagenome ERZ857801 (study PRJEB31778, sample SAMEA3449368) | human gut metagenome | biome: human gut; feature: human-associated habitat; material: faeces | place: United Kingdom | collected 2010/2012 ...
GGTACTACATGGCCGATGAGCACAGCCGCGTACCGGAGGTGCAGCTGGCTTCCGGACGCACATGGGATGCACTGCCGGAGGAATACCGGCAGACCCTGCAGGCATGCGCCCGGGCATCGGCGCAGTATGAGCGCCAGCTCTGGGCACAGGAGGAAACCGCCGCCCGCAAAGCAGCCCTTGCAGGCGGCTGCATCGAACTGCCGCTGCCCGAAGAAGAAATGCAGAACTTCCGGCAACTGGTGCAGCCGCTGTACCGGAAATACTGTGCCGACTATCTGCCGCTGGTGGAGGAGATACAGGCAGAGTGACAACAGAGAAAGGGACGAGTCAAATAAAAAAGCTCACAGCTTTGAGGTTATGCTGCGGAGCACTTTTCCTCCACGCCCACTCCGTGGAACAGCAAACAAGCCAGACCGGCGGGTCTGGCTTGTTTGCAATATCAAAATAAATGTTTCCGCTGAATATACCCAAGGTGCAGCGGAGGACCTTCTGAATCAAAAACTCTCCCTCAGCTCACATATCCATCGGTCACGCTGATGATGTTGGCATTGCCTTCCAGACTTTCATACACGTTCACGACGGCATAGTGCATCTCAGCACCCGGATAAACCGTGGTTGCCTCGCACAGGATGCGGTAGTTCGTGCCTGCCCTATGTGGTCATGCGCAAGCCGGAGCCCATTGACACGACCACCCTGAACTACAATTGGCAGATCTGGGAAACAAACGCCTTCAGTGTTTACGCCAAGGAGATCTGCCAGCTGACCACCCGATACGGGCGGAAGAACTGGGAGTGACTGTACTAACTGAGCATCTTTCTACGCAATGTCTGTTGTTCTGATCAATCCAACTCCAGATCCTCAAAGCCGGTGACTGTTTCAAACCGGCGGGTGCGAACCTCCATCATCTCGCTGATGAGTTCGGCGGGAAGGGCGAGTGCTCCGGCCATCCGAAGCAGAGTGCTGACATCAGATGCGGTGAGCAGGTCTGTGCGGCAGAGGAAGCGGAACAGCTCTGCGTAAGCCTGTTGAGGCAGGCAGGGCATGAACTGCGCGGCATGGTCAAAATACTGTACCAAAACGGAGCAGTACCACTGACGGTCAGCTAGAGACAGTCCAGCAGAGGCTTCCAGCCGAGCCAGCGCCATACGGGCCGAAAAATCCAGCCGGAACGCGTCCCGGGCCAGTTGGTCAAAGTAAGGCATCGGCTGGGTGAAGAACAGCACCGGTACCCGCAGGATGGCTCCGAATTTGGCATCGCCTGCCAGAATTTTATCCCGGGCCACGGGTAGACCCAGCCGCGCCACCACATGGCCGGAAACATCGGCCTTTTCCAGCCAGAGAAGTGCGGCAGTGTGGTCAAATGCAGACACAGCCGCAGTGACAGTACGGCTCCAATTTTCACACCCAGCATCCCGGGCGGTCAGGGTCGCCAGACCGGAACTGTTGAAGCTGTGAGCGCCCAGCATTTTAAGCTGTGGGGGCAGCGTCAGCTGTTTCAGAGCATGACACCCGGCAAACGTGCCCACATCCGGCATGACCTGATCCGTGGGGCGGGGCAGATAGCCCAGAGCCTGCAGCTGCTCTGGCAGATGGACGCTGGTAAGGCGGCTGCAGTCACCGAATACACCGGCAGGCAGGGCGGAAATGGCATCCGGCAGGGTGATGGAAGTCAGATTTGTGCAGTGGTAGAACGCGTAGGGACCAATGTGAGTGATGCTGTCCGGCAGGATGACGGAAGTCGGCCCGCCTTCGTCCAGCGTTTCGGTGGTGACTGCGCGGCCCATTCGCATACAAAATATGCTGAAACTGATAGGCGATTGCCCGAACTGCGCAAAGCAGCTCTCATCCAGATGGCTGGCAGCAAAGGCGGTAGCGGCAATGGCGGTGACAGTGCGGCCTTCTACAGTGTCGGGTACCACAGCAGGCCGTGCCAGCCGGGGCCAGCGCACCAGCGCCAAAGAGCCGTCCGGCAGAGGGGAAAAATCGGCTGTCAGGGGCAGGGCATCGGTGTCGGCCTCTTCGTTCAGATGGCCGAGCCGTGCAAACTCTGCGCTCATGTCGGGAGCATCGCCGCCCCAATCATCCTCGTCATCCTCCTCCTGCAAGAGAGCTGCCAGCGCGGCTCCGGGCAGGGAGGAGGCCTTTTTTGTTTCCGGGGCGGGAGGTGTCCAGCGGCTGCCCAGCGTTCCGGCGTTGGTTATTTCAAATTGCAGCAGTCCCATTTTACACCAGTCCTGTCAGATCGATCTGGTGCAGAAGCTGCTCCGACTGTCGGTGCAGCAGCAGATCCCGGCTGGCTGCAAAGTAATCGGTGCTGAGAAACTGCCCCAGAAATGCGGTGGCTATGGGGGCTACGGTCAGATCGTTTACCGCCATGCTCAGCTCCGTCCCCTTACCGAAGGCTTCCTGTAAAAAACGGAGCAGATCGCCAAGCTTCTTCTGCGTTTCAGCGACCTCAGCCTGCAGGTCGGCGACCGAGCGCTGATAGCAGGCCTTGAGGGCGGAAAAGGGGGTAGAGCCGGAAAGTTCTCCGTGCCATTGGGCAGTCAGCGACAGCAGATCGAGATAGACCTTCTGCCGGGCAGAGGGGGCTTTGTTGGCTTCGGCGCGCCAGTTGTCCTCCAGCCCGGCGAGGGCGGTCAGGGCATCGCCGGGAACATCCAGTGTCCCGCGCTGGGCTTTGAGGGCGGCCACGATAAGGCGCAGCGCATCGTGGCGCAGGGTGCAGCGTTCCATCTGCAGGAACACGGCTTCCAGCAGCAGGCTGACAAGGCTCATCCGCTCGTCCATCTTGGCGCTGCGTGCCTGCGTGAGGACATCCTCATCCCACACGCCCTGCAGGATGGCATCAATATTGTAGGCCTGACGATATTTCTGATAGAGTTCGTAGTAGATGGCAAAATCCCGGGCGACCTGCTTGTTTTGCAGATACTGGGTAGTCAGCTCCTCGCTGACTGCAAGGCCCAGCTCTTCGTGATACTGCAGGATCTCGGAAAGGTCCTCCCAGGCACGGGGCGTTACCACGGTCAGACCGTCCACAGTGGTCTCGACCTTGTAAAAATCTTCGGGACGGATATCCAGATAGCTGATGACGCTGCGGCTGACACCGTGTTCCAGAGCATAGGCCTTCCATGCTTCATAACTTGGCTCAACTTCGATCACCTTCAGGCGGTCACGGGTGGCAGCGTCGAACTCCCGGACGCTTTTGTTGAAGCGGGGCGGGTTGCCGGCGGTGACCACCACCCAGCCTTCGGGGATCTGATGCCCACCAAAGACTTTGTATTGCAGGAACAGCAGCATGGCAGGGGAGAGGGTCTCGGAGACGCAGTTGATCTCGTCCAGAAACAGGATGCCCTGCGTTTTGCCGGTGGTGCGTATACAGTCGTAGACGCTGGCGATGATCTCGCTCATGGTGTATTCGCTGACCTGATAGCGCTTGCCGCCGTATTCCTTTTCTACGATCACAGGCAGACCCAGTGCGCTCTGGCGGGTGTGGTGGGTCATGGAATAGCTCACAAGGCCAAGCCCCATCTCATCAGCGACCTGCTGCATAATGGCAGTCTTGCCCAGACCTGGCGCACCCAGCAGGAAGATGGGCCGCTGGTGCACCAGCGGAAGTCGGTAGCGGCCCAGAGCGTCCTTCTGTAGGTAGATCTGTACGGTATTTTTGATCTGTTGCTTTGCACTTGCTATATCCATGATTCGGTGTCCTCCTCGGTTCGGGTCTTCTGCGGTTCAAGCAGGCGGATGTTGTCAGTGGTAAGTACAGCCCGGATGGCCCAGCTGGGAACGTGGGGGCTGATGTGGTCGTCACGGTTAAAGATGAAGGCAGTCTTGTAGGCAGGGGATTTTTCCGGGTAGGTGCCCACGCCGTCGGTAAAATAGAGCAGGCCGTTGAGGTTCGTCAGCTTTTTCTCTTCCAGCAGCCTGTCTACATAGGCGAACACCGGCCGGAAGTCGGTACCGCCGAAGCCCCGGAGCTTCAGCCGGGGGATCAGCTCATGCAGCTGGTCCAGACTGGTCAGCCGCTCCACGCTCTGCACCTCGGCATCGCATTGGATGAGATAGATCTCTACCCGCTCGGTGAAGGAACCGCTCTGCCGCAGAACGTCGCAGGTGCGCTGCAAAAAGCTCTGAACGATATCGCCCTGAACACTGCCGGAGGTGTCGATGGCAATCACAAATTCCCGGATGCGCTTGTCGTCCCGGTATTCCAGCGGCTCGACCAGGGGAACGTTGCCGTAGGTGCGCAGACCGTAAGTGTAATAGATGAGGTCAAATTCGTCCTCGGAAAGCTGCAGCACCTCGTTTTGTGCCCCGAACCGGCGAAGAAAGTCGGTATAGTCGCATTCCTCAAAGGTCACAGGCTCTAACCCATCCATCAATGCTCCGGCACGCCTGCCGTGACGGCGGCTGAAGGTCTCCAGATCAGTCTTGGCCTGGCGGGCCAGCTGCTTCCATTGTCTGCGCAGGGCTTCCTTCTGCCGCTGCTGCATCTGCTGCAGCGTTTCGTCCCGGGTGTCGGTTTTGCGCAGTTCGGTCTCGTTGGTGATATCCTCATCCTCCCCGGCGGGCAGCAGCTGTCCGTTGGGGGCCGGACGAGAGCCGGGCCGTGGCGCAGCATACCAGAGTGCATGGTTGTCCCGGGAAAAAAGCTGGGTCAATTCCGCCAGAACATCGGCGGGGTACTGCCGTTCCAGCAGAAAATTATAGATGGCTTCTGCCGTCAGGTGAGGGCAGGCATCCCGTAGGCGGCTGCGCCAGCTGTCCTGCATAGCATCATCCGGCAGGGCGCAGGAGGGGATCTCCAGTTCCCGGATGACTTCCTCTGCGGCAATATCGCAGGCAAGGTTCCATAGGCGGTGATCCATTTCCTGCCGTTGGAAGGGATGCCCCAGAAGAAAGTGCAGGGTGACATGCAGCAGGGCGCGTGTGGGCACAGACTGCTGTGCCCGGAATGTGCGGAGCAGCGTTTCGGGGCAATAGTATAAGCAGCGGCCATCCCCGGCAAACAGGGTGTCCAGCGCAGGGACGGGAATCGGCTTCAGCTGTTCCAGAGCGGAGGATAAAAAACGCAGGTCGGCAGTTAACCGACTCTGTGCCAGCAGCAGCACCTGTGCGGCCAGTTCGTCCGCCGCAGGAACAGGAGTCTGGATGGGCTCGGGCATAAGAGAAAACTCCTTTCTGCCCCAAGGGCAGGGTGGTATCCTTCAAAAACGGCAAAACCAGCCGACACCACCCGGAGCACCGGGTGGAAGCCTGCTGGTTTGCACGCATTCCGTGGCGTGCTGCGGGTACTCCGCCCGGCAGACGTTTCGGAATCAGAATGAAGGAATGGGTGAAAAAGGAGGAAGGTGTTTCTTTTGGTGAGACCTCAGAACAGCAGCCCACAGGCTACGCAGCCCACAGCGACCATAATAGCAGATGCAACCCATGCGTAGGGGAGGGTGTGCTTCTGGTGGTCGCCCAGGTCCTGGCCGGAAAGGCCCAGCAGCAGGAAGGTGGCACCCGTCAGGGGACTGAGCGGGAAGCCCAGCGTCATCTGGCCCATGATGGAAGCCTTTGCCACAGCCAGTGCGTTGCCGCCCATGGCGGAAACAGCGTTGGCGATGACCGGCATAACACCGTAGTAGTAGGAGTCCGGATCAAACAGCAGGCTCAGCGGAACGCTGAACAGGCCGACGATGGGGGCAATGAAGGTGCCCATGCTGGTGGGGATGATGGAGACCAGAGCGTCGGTCATGGAAGCCAGCATACCGGAATTTTTGACCACACCGGTGAATGCGCCTGCGGCAAAGACGATGGAGACCATCAGGAATGCGGCCTGTGCATGACTGTTGATGATCTTGTGCTGCAGATCCACACTGGGGTAGTTGACGATGAGCAGGACGCAGTAGCCGATCATAAAGGTGACAGCCGGGCTGAGGCGGTTGGTAACGAGGATGTACAGGATGACCAGGATCAGTGCCACATTGAAGTACCAGCGCCAGCCGGAGCGGGCCAGTTCGTTGGAGGTGTTGGTGGTCTTTGCTTCGGTCAGACCAGTGACCTCCTGCGCAGGGATGCCTGCAGCAATGCGCTTGGCTTCCTTTTTGCCCAGGAAAGCTGCGACGAGCAGACAGGTCACCAAGCCTGCGATCCAGGCGGGCATGATGCCCACCCACAGCTCGCTGCCGGTGACTTCATAGCCCAGGCCGGACATGGCTGCGGCTGCACGGACTGTGGGACCGCCCCAGGGCATAACATTCATGATACCAGCGGCCAGCGCCACGATGGTAGCCTCTACCCAGAGGTTCATTTTCAGCTTCTGGAACAGGGGCATACAGGCGGGGATGGCAATCAGGAAGGTGGTGGCACCGGAGCCATCCAGATGGCAGATGCAGCCGATGAGGAAGGTGCCGATACAGACCTTGACGGGGTCTTCGCCGGTAAACTTCAGGATGCGGTTGATGATAGGATCAAAGACACCGGCATCCGAGCAGGTACTGAAAAACAGGATGGCAAAGATGAACATGACACCTGTGGCAACGATACTGCTCAGGCCTTTGCCCATATAATCTGCGCTGAGGATGGAAAGTGCCTTGGTAAAGCGGGTGCCGAACGTGATGACCGGCTCAACATAAGCAGTTCCGGCCTTTTCGGCAGCAGCCTGTGCGGCTTGGATGATGACATTGGGGGCGTTGATGAATGCTGCGATAAAGCCGGTGATGGCGGGAACAAAGATCAGAGCTACAAGGGTAGAGACCTTCTTGCTCATGATCAGTGCCAGCACCAGCAGAATGGTGACGAACCCTAATACTGCCAGCATGTGATTTCTCCTCGATAATGTGTGTGAAGGTGGTCAGAGATCAGAACACCTGCTTCTCGTGCAGAGTGTTGAACTGCTCTTCGGTCATGCCCAGAACACCCTCAAAGATGTCCCGGTTGTTCTGCCCCAGCTGGGGAGCGGGAGTGCGCACAGAGGGCTTGGTATCCATCAGTTTGATGGCACAGCCGTTCACGGTGACCTTGCCCAGGGTGGGATGATCCATCTCCACGAACATCTCGCGCTCCTTGACATGGGGATCGTCCAGGATCTCCTTGATGTTCATAATGGGACCTGCGGGGATGCCGTGGGCCAGTACCAGCTCGGCGGCCTCGTTGGGGGTCAGATCCTTGATCCGCTCCTCAATGACCTCGGCAATGGCATCCTGATTGGCCAGACGGCCCGGCATATCCACGAACCGGGGATCGGTGATCATGTCCGGGCGTTCCAGCACCTCATTGCAGAGCTTTTCGTACAGCTTCTGGTTGCCGGCGGCAATGATGACCTTGCCGCCCTTGCAGGTGAAGCTGTCGTAGGGGGAAACAGCGGCATAACGGTTGCCCATGGGGGCCGGGATGTTGCCGGTCTCGATGTACTTCAGGGCAGTGTTCTCAGTGGCAGCGATCATGCTGTCCATCAGACTCACGTCCACCCGCTGCCCTTTGCCGGTAATGGTGCGGGCGTTGACTGCGGCAAGGATGCCGATGGTTACATGAAGTCCGCCCAGAATATCACCCAGCGCAGAACCGGCACGGGTAGGCTCCCCGCCCTTGGAACCGGTGATGGACATCATACCGCCCATGGCCTGAGCCAGGATATCATAGCCCGGGCGCAGGTGGTAGGGACCGTAGCAGCCAAAGCCGGAGACCGCCGCATAGATGATGCGGGGATTGATCTCCTTCAGGACATCATAGCCCAGTCCCAGCTTGTCCATCACGCCGGGGCGGTAGTTTTCCACCACAATATCCGCTTTTTTGACAAGCTCCTTGAAGATCTCCTTGCCCTCAGGGGCCTTCAGGTTCAGGGTGATCCCCTTTTTGTTGCGGTTGATATTGGCAAAATAGACGCTTTCCCGCTCGCCGTTCAGATTTTTGGCACGGAAGGGGGGATAGCTGCGGGTGTCGTCACCGCCTTTGGGAACCTCGATCTTGATGACGTTTGCGCCCATGTCAGCCAGCATCATGGTGCAGAAGGGGCCGGCAAGCACACGGGTCAGGTCGAGAACCGTCAGGTTCTCCAATGCCATATGTTCACTCATGTTACAGCTCTCCATCCTCAACGTGGATCTTCATGCGCATCACGGCACTGCCCATGGATTTGCCCAGGCTGTCCAGACGCAGGCTCATGGTGGCACCGCCGCCCAGAGCGTGCTTCATAACAAAGTTGAAGCCGTTCAGGCTGGGCACGTCGTAGCGGGTGATCTCGCCCTTGACCATGTCGCCAAAGTAGGCTTTGAGTTTTTCGGGGGTCACCTCGCGCTCAATGATCTTATAGTATTCCGGTTTGCGTGCATACACACAGACATTGCTGGTATCGCCCTTGTCGCCGGAGCGGCCGTGAGCAATATCGTTCAGATAGATCTCTGCCATCTTACTTCACCTCCAGAATGTGACTTTCGACCTGTACGGCATCGCGGGGCACGGTGGTGGGCCACAGTGCCATCACTTCCTGCACGCGGGCACGGCCGCCGAAGAAGGAGGCACCCGGAGGGCCGTTCAGCTGCAGGGGGCTGATCTCGGGAATGATCTTGGCGCACTCGCTCTTGTCCTCGCTGAACACAGCAATGCGCAGCACGCACTCGTTCAGGTTCTTCAGTGCTTCTTCGCTCATATCGGCCACGCCCAGATGCAGGCTGTTCAGGCCGATGTAGCTGATGTGGATGTCGTCGGCCTTCATGCCGCGGCGCTGCATCTTCTTCATGATGACCTCGGCGCAGTACTGAGCCTTTTCGTAGGCATCAGGCCATGCAAAGCTCAGCATGGAAACAGTCTTCCAGCCCTTGTGGTAACCCACGCAGAGCTTGAGCGTGTCGGGGCGGGGCTTGCCCTTGACACCGCCGATGCGGACACGGTTGTCACCCACCTGGGTGATGGTAGCATGGCTGATATCCACGTTGACATCCGGGGTCAGGTAGTTGGCGGGATCGTGGACCTCGTACAGGAACTGCTCCTTGCAGCTCTGTTCGCAGATGATGCCGCCGCAGTCGGGAGCCTTGGTGATCTCAAAGGTATCATCGGTCAGCTCTGCGATGGGGAAGCCCAGCTCGTCCATGCGGGGGACATTGCGCCAGTCGTACATATAGTTGCCGCCGGCACCCTGACCGCCGCACTCCAGCAGATGGCCTGCCATGATGCCGCGGGCCAGATTGTCCCAATCGTCAGCAGCCCAGCCAAACTCGTACTTCAGCGGAGCCAGGAACAGGGCGCTGTCAGCCGCACGGCCGGTGATGACCACATCGGCACCCTCTGCCAGGCATCCTTCAATGCCCTCATGGCCGATGTAGACATTGCAGTTGTAGATCTTGTCCAGAATATCGTTGAAATTGCCGTCGTAGTCGAAGTTGGGGAAGGTCCAGCCATCCTTCAGCAGCTGTGGGATCTTATCCTTGATGTTATCGCCGGTCACATAACCGATCTTATAGCCGCTCATGCTGTTGCCTTCTGCCCACTGGCGGATGCCGTCCACGCAGCCATTGATGTTCATGCCGCCTGCGTTGGTGCAGATTTTGATGTGCTTGTCCCAGGCTTCCTTGCCGGCCTCCTTCAGGATGCGGGTGGTGAAGTCGGGCGCAAAGCCCTTGGTGGAGTCCTTGAGCTGCTGCTTTGCCATGATGGAAAGGGTCAGCTCTGCCAGATAATCACAGCCCATATACTGGATATCGGCATTGCGGATCATGTGGATGGCCGCGTCCGGGCTGTCGCCCCAGAAGCCCTGGCCACCGCCGATTGCAACTTTCTTCATTCGATAGCCTCCTTATAAATGAAAAGGTGATATCAGCGTCAAACATCGGTACAACGTTTGACTCAATCGTCGTACTGAGTGTAGTACAACGATTTACTAATGTCAAGAAAAAAACGAAGTTTGGAGGAAAAGAAATTCAACTTTGTTGAAACGGCTAAAAAGGAAAAAGAAAAATATACAGAGTGCACAAAAACGGCTGGTTTGAGATTGGAGAGGCTTTTTTGGCTTGTCAAGATACGGGGAAACGGGTACAATAAACCTGATATCAGAAAAAGGTGGGGAAGAGCATGGTTACGATCAAGCAGATCGCGCAGGAGGTCGGGATCTCGTCCAGTACGGTCAGCATTGTTTTGGGCGGCAAGGCGGCAGAGCGGAAGATCAGCACGGCCACGCAGGAAAAAATTTTTGCGGCGGCGGCACGGCTTGGCTATCAGCCCAATATGGCTGCCCGGAGTCTGCGGGGCGGCAGCGGTGCCAATGAGCTGGTGGTGGCCATGTTCTGGGCACAGGATTTCCGGGCCAGCATGATGCTCCGCTTCTGGGATGGTCTGCGGGCCGAGATCGAAAAAACGGCACGTCCGGTGCGGCTGGTCATCTACCCGTATGTCAACGACCACCTGAAGGAAAGCGAGGCACTGACCAGTGGCGCAAACTGCCATGCGGCCATCATCTGCAATGCGTCCTATGCGGATCTGCAGTTTTTGGAGGACACGCAGCTGCCAATCCCGGTGGTGCTGTACAACCGTGTTTGCAATGGGTATTGCAGCGTCAATGTGGATGATCTGAAGATGGGTGCTCTGGCGGCGCGGGCTTTTGCCGATCAGGGATGCAGGACGGCGGCAGTTCTGACGAGCAGCCCGGTCTTTGAGGGGATGGAAAACCGGATGCATGGGTTCCGGCTGGAAGGGGAGCAACACGGGTTGACGATCCTGGCCAACCGGTATTGTGATAACAGCATACGAGGCGGTTACGAGGCGGTTTCGCATCGGCTACGGCATGAGTGGAAGCAGCAGCTGCCGGACGCAGTGTTCTGCGGTTCCTCGGCCATTGCGCACGGTGCCCTGCGGGCTTTTTGTGAGGCCGGATATATCGGCGAAAAGCTGCCCCGGCTGATCGCTGTAGGCAACGGCCCGGAGGAATCCGATGCGTTTTCGATCCCGAGCCTGAGCGTGGTCTATCTGCCCATGGAGGATATGGCGCGGGAATGTATCCAGCTGGTGCTGGGGCAGCTGGACGGTCGGATTGCCACGCCGGAAAGCCGACTGCTGCCGATCGAGTATGTTCCCAGGGAGAGCTGCGGGCCGCTGACAGAATACGCTGCACAATAAAAAAGCCCCGCACCGGCACGCAAAACGTGCGCAGTGCGGGGAAGAAAGAGCAGTCAGCCCTCGGCGCTGATACAGTACATGGAAAAGGTGCTGGAAAACAACAGGGTGTCGGTCTCGTCTGTGATCTCCACAGCCACCACACAGATGTGCCGGCGGCGGCTGACCGTCCGGCCGCGGGCTGTCAGGTGACCGGCTTTGACGTTGTGGATGAAATTGACCGAAGCATTCTGGGTGACATACTGCCGCCCGTCAGAGCGGGCAGTCAGCCCGGCACAGCAGTCGGCCATGGTGAAAAATGCGCCGCCGTGCACATAACCGTAGATGTTGGTGGTGTCCCGCCGGATGTCCAGCGACATGACGGCGCTGTCCGATGTTACCGATACGATCTCGATGTGATTGTACTGCATGAATGGATTTTCAAGCATTTGTGCAATGTTCTGTTCCTGCATAAGGAGCCTCTTCTTTTTGATTGTGGTACAACGTTGTACGAAACGAGTTGGACGTTTTTTATTATAATCGCATTTTCCGCAGGATGCAAGCAGCAGGAGGTTTGAAAATAAATGGAACGGCCATCATTACGCAGGCAGCTTGTAATGATCTTTCTGGGAATCGCCATTCCCATTGGTATTCTGCTGGGGCTGCTGCTCTTTTTTTCAGGGCTTTATAACCGCAATCGGCTGGCAGCTGCGGCATCCGGTGGCCTTGATATGTTTACCACAAATTTTGAGAATCAGCTGGATTCGGTGGAAAACTACCTGCTCAATCTGTCACTGAACGATGCGACATTTCGCAGCCTGAGCGAACAGACCGACCGCACCCGCGCCTACCTGGATGCTTATGAGATCGCACAGGGGTTTCCGGCGGTATTGGCTGCCAACGATGTCCTGATTGGTGTGGTGCTGCGCAGCGGCTCAGGCAACCTATATGTGGGGCGCTACGGTGCAGCTGCCCAGCAGCTCAAGCAGAAACTGAATCTGGAAGCGTATCTCGGCCAGCCGGGCCAGACCAATAAAATGATGACAAAGGGATGGTATCTGCGCACCATCGGCCAGCGGCTTTACCTGCTGCGCAGTGTTTTCTACCAGAAAGCCAGCCTGACCGCTGCGGTGGATCTGCGGCTGGTGTTTGAAGAACTGGTGAAAGACTATGGGCTGGACGGCCGGGTCATTGTGATGAACGACAGCGGCAATGTGTTGGTAGGGGATGCCAACCTTCTGCCCACAAAGATGGAATGGAACAGTGAGGGGTATTGCCTGACAAAGGTGGGCAGGGACAGCCGACTGGTGGTGCGCAAACAGGTCAAAGCGCTGACGGTATTGTATCTGGTTCCCTACCAGCATTTCGGGGTGGACTTTGCGCCGTATCAGATCTTGCTGGTGATGGGTGCTGTTTTTGTTCTGCTGGCGATCCCGTTCCTCCTGTTCTATATGAAGCAGGAGATCTTTGCCCCTATGACGGCGTTGGTGAGCACTATGGACAGGATCGGCCGCGGTGAACTTTCGGTGCGCTCCAGTGTGGATTATCGCAACGCTGAGTTTACGCAGGTGAACGAGACCTTCAACCGGATGATCGACCAGATCACCCAGCTGAAGATCGACGGTTACGAAAAGGAGCTGGAAGCCCGCCGCAACGAGATGACCGCCCTTAAGCTGCAGATCCGGCCCCACTTTGTGCTCAACTGCCTGAAAAGTGTCTATGCCATGGTGCAGACTGGCAGCCGCGAGGATGCCCAGCAGCTGATCCTGCTGCTGAGCCGGTATCTGCGCTATATCCTCTCTTTTACAGCGACCACAACGCCTCTGCACACTGAGATCGGGCAGTGCTGCAATTACGCGGAACTTTCCAGCGTGGGGCAGAACGATCCCGTGGAGGTAGTATGCGAGATCGACCCGGAACTCAGCGAATTGCCCTTGCCGCCGGTCTCGCTGCTGACGCTGGTGGAGAACAGCGTCAAGCACGGCAAGATGATCGGCAAAACGCTGAAGATCACGATCACTGCAAAGCTCCTCGAAACGGAAGAGGGCTGCATGGCGGATCTTTCGGTGGCGGACAATGGCGCAGGCTTTACGGCAGGGGATCTGAAGCAGCTGAACAGTGCAGCACCGCAGGAGGAGAATGGACAGCACGTCGGGCTGTTCAATGTGGTACGGCGGCTGCAGCTGCTCTATGGGGAGCAGGCAGCCATCGCCTTTACCAATAACCGCCGGGGCGGCGGTGCCAGGGTGGAGCTGTTCCTGCCGATAGATCCGGTCTTACAGAAGAAAGAAGGAGAAACAGCATGAAACTGCTGATCGTAGACGATCAAAGCACCGTGGTGCAGGGGCTTTTGCACTGCACCAACTGGGCAGCAATGGGATTTACTGTGGTGGATACGGCTCTGAACGCTGTGGATGCCAAGGCCAGCCTGCTGCGGCAGGAGGCCGAGGTCATGCTCTGCGATATTGAAATGCCCATGGAAAGCGGGCTGGATCTGTTGGACTGGCTCCGGCAGCGAGGAATGACCACCCGCTGCATCTTCCTGACAGCCCATGCTGAGTTCCGATATGCACAGGAGGCACTGCGGCTGGGCGGTTTTGACTATATCATGCAGCCTGCCCCTTATGAACAGGTGGCGGATGCAGTGAGCCGTGCGCTGGATAATGTAAAGGAGGAATGGGCGGCGCTGGAGCTGCAGAGCAGGGGCGCTGTTTTTGACGACCAGAAAAAGGAAATCGTGGAGACTATGCTGCGAGGCTTCCTATTAGGCAACGCCCCGGGAAGCAGCCTGACTGCGTTTGAAGAACTGAGCCTTGTGCCCCGGCGGGAGCGGGAATGCTGGGTTGCCCTGATGCAGCCGCTGCGCTGGAAGCAAGGCGAGGAGCCGTGGGAGCTGAGCCTGCTGAGCACGGCAGTGGGGAATATGAGCAGCGAGGTGTTCACGCCGCTGCAGGTGCTCAGTGTAACGGTGGCGATCCCTGCGGAGCAGTGTCTCGTTCTGGTGCTGCAAAGCCGGGTGGGGGAGCCGCTGGAGGCAGACTATATCACCCGGCAGCTGAATTATCTGCAAAGTGCGTGTGCGCAGTATATCCACTGTGAAGCGGCCTTTTATCCGGAGGGGCCGCAGCCCTTTGAACAGGCACCGGAGATCTACCAGAAGCTGCTGCAGCAACGGAGCGAGAACGTGGCCCTGAAAAGCGGTGTTCTGCTGGGCCGCCCAGCGGAAAAAGCGCCGGAAGTGTTCCGTATTCCGCAGATCGGTGCATGGCAGAAGCTGCTGCAGGCGGGATGTGCGCAGGCAATGGAGCAGGAAGCCTGCCAGCTGCTGGATAAGCTGACGGCCAACAATCAGCTGAACAGCCAGACCTTGCGGTATTTTTATCAGGATTTTATGCAGATGCTCTTCTCCTTGCCGGAAAAGAAACGGCAGGACGATATGTTCCGGGAGCCGGAAGCGTTGGAACTTTACCGCAACGGCATGAAGACCGTGCCGGATATGAAGGCGTTGGTCCATTATGTGGCCTCGGTCTGGGATAGCGAAACGGAAGAAAATAGTCAGAGTACCGTGGAGATCATTATGGCTTACATTGCCGAGCATCTGGAAAATGAGCTGCGCCGGGAAGAACTGGCCGAGGCTGTTCACCTGAATCCGGATTACATGGCCCGGCTTTTTAAGAAAGAGACCGGCATGAACCTGAAGGATTATATCATTCAGCAGAAAATGCAGGAGGCCCAGAGCCTGCTCTGCACCACCAATCTGCCCATCAGCCTGATCGCGGCAAAGGTCGGGTATACGAATTTCGGGCATTTCTCCACTTCTTATAAGAAGTTCTATCACAAGACCCCACAGGAGGAGCGCAGCGCAGCATTATGAGAGAAACAAGGATGGCTCGCAGGACATTTTTACAGCTGACCGGTGCTGCAGCCGGAGCAGCTCTGCTTGCTGGCTGCGGGGAGCGGGCGGAATCGGCGGCAGAAAGTGGAACAGAGCCCATGGTTACAGTGCTGATGCCGGGCCAATCGGATGAAACTGCCTGTGTCCGCATTTCGGCGGCGCTGAGCGAAGTCACAAAGCAGAAGCTGGGCTTCAGCGTTTCCATCGAGCAGGTGGCACCCACCAATTACTCGGCAGAGCTGTGGAAACGGATGGTCTGCCAGACCATGCCGGATCTGTTTTTCCTCACAGAGAATCAGCCGCTGGATGTTTACCTGAATCAGAACTGCATCCTGCCCCTGAGTGCGCTTCTGGAAGAATATCCCGGGCTGAAAGCTCTGTTCTCAGAGCAGCAGTGGGCGAGTAGAACCTATTACCGCCGTATCTATGCGGTCCCGGCACGGGCAGTCTCGATGTATCAGATCGGCTTTCTGGCCCGGGTCGACTGGATGCGGGAGCTGGGTGCCAGGCCGGAGAAGATCACGGATCTGGATGCTCTGCACGACCTGCTGATGCAGGTCAGGCAGCGTCGGCCCAATGCAGAGGGGGTCCTGCCGGATAATGGACAGGTTTTTCCTTTTCCGGAACTGGATCCTCTAGGGGATACCTTTGGTGTTCTGACCGAAGAAAGCGGCACCACCGTTGTCAACTGGTATGCCGCGGATGCTTACAGCAGGCTTTGCAGAACGATGCATCAGTGGTATCAGGAGGGATTGATCCTGCGGAATGCCAGCCTGCGGGATGAACCGGCCACCGATCGGATGCGGCTGGGCAACAGCTTTGGCTTTTTTGCACGGCTCAACCGGGATTCACTGGACTGCTACACCCGGGCCTGTGGCACAGAGCTGACTGCCATCCCGCTGGGGCCGACCATTCAGAACAGCTCCATCCCGGTGGAGAGCTGGTGTCTGCCGGTGACCAACAGCCACCGCAGGGAGGCACTGGCTCTTCTTGAACTGTTGTACACGGATGCATCCTGTTATGATCTCTTTGCGAACGGAGATGGGAAAGAGGAACAGCTCCATCCGTGGCAGAATCTGTATCTCAACGCCAGCGGACTGATGCCGGAAACAGACGAGCAGCCGCAGTGGGTCTCTCCGGCCTATGGGTTCAGCTTCAACAACAGTGCAGTTGCCGCAAAGCTGGATGCCTGCCGGGCACTGAAGAATAGCTATCACAATGGGCTGATGTGCGGCTATCTGGATTCGGAAGAGGCACTCCCGGAGTTTTTGGAAAAACTGGAACAGGCCGGGATACAAGAGATCCTTCAGGTAAAACAAAGCGCATTGGATAACTGGCTGAACGCATCGCATTGAAACAGGCAGGGCTGGGAGACCGGCCCTGTTTTCATTTTTTGACAAAAGAAACCTCCGAAAATGAAAAACAGAGGTCGGAAACTTGAAAAAATGCTGCAGCTCTCGGAACAGGAACACGGAAAATGAAAAATTAGTTTCGGTTTTTTGGTAGCTGGAAAAGCTCCCGGTGCGTTAAACTAAATACAACAAAAGCACGGCAGACACAGAACCGTGCAGATGAACGCAAGAATAAGAAGGACAAGAAGGAGAAACCACTATGAAACGCATCTCTCGTCGAAACTTCCTCAAGGCTATGGGCATTTCTGCAACGGCCCTGACACTGGCCGCATGCGGCGGCTCTTCCAGTTCCACCGCAGCCGGCACGGCTGGCTCCACTGCTGCCAGTGCAGTGGCAACCGGTGAGCCCAAGGCAGGCGGTACCCTGCGCCTGTGCTATTCCAGCCCCATTGCCACCCCCGGTTACACCCCCCGTGCCACCGGCAACGCGGCCATTTACTACCTGACGCTTTCTTATGAAAGCCTGACCAGCTATGATGCCGAGGGCAATATGATCCCCAATCTGGCAACGGAGTGGGATGTGAACACCGATGAGCTGAGCATTACCTGGACTCTGCGGGAGGGCGTCAATTTCGCCGACGGTGAGCCTTTCAATGCAGAGGCCGTCAAGCGCAACATCGAGGAGTATCAGGCCAACAACCGCACCGAGACCGCAAACATCGCTTCCTGTGAGGTCATTGATGACACCCACATCAAGATGATGATGGCAGAGCCCAACTCCTCCACGCTGGAATCTGTGGGCTTCTTCGTCTACTACATGAGCCCCAAGGCACTGGAGAACCCCAGCAGCCTGGATGCCGCCACCTGCGGCACCGGCCCCTTCCAGCTGAGCGAGTTCGAGAACAACGCCTACGCCATCTACACCAAGAACGAGAATTACTGGAAGGAGGGCCTGCCCTATCTGGATTCCGTGGAGGTGACCCTTGTCACTGAGTCCAGCACCGCAAACACTGCTTTCCAAGCCAACGAGTACGATATGTACTGGGTAGGTCTGGCCAATCCCACCATCCTGCAGCAGCTGGACGGTGCAGGCATCTACGTCAAGGAAGATAACCAGAACGGCATGGGTGTCGAGAGTCTGGGTCTGATCCCCAACAGTGCCATTGACGGCCCCTGGGCCGATGCCCGTGTCCGCCGCGCCCTGTGCTACGCCATCGATGTGGATGCCATCAACGCAGCATTCCTGATGGGCATGGCACAGATGACCGACCAGTGGGCAGTTCCCGGTTCCGCCACCTACAACGACAGCCTGAATCATTTTACCTATGATCCGGAGAAGGCAAAGTCCCTGCTGGCAGAGGCTGGTTATGCCGATGGTTTTACCACCAACATTATCACCATCAGCGGCATGTCCGATATGCTGACGGCCATTGCCAACATGCTGGACGAGGTGGGCATCCACTGCAACATCCAGCAGGTGGACGGCGCAACCAACAACCAGTACATGAAGGATGGCACCTGGGAGGGCCTGATGCTCCACTTTGCAACCATCGCTCCCGATCTGGGCCTGTACATGGGTCGTCATCTGGACAAGAACGGCGCTTACTACGCCAAGGGCATCCAGCATCCCGACAAGGAAATGGAGCTGCTGGAGGAGATCCGCCGCTGCATGGATCCCGATGAGAAGCACAAGCTGGAAAAGGAGCTGCAGGCAGCAATCTACGATGCCGAGGATGGCTCCTGCCTGTTTGGCCGCGTGCTGTACGTGAATAAGTCCTCTATGTACAAGTACGATTACGTCATCGACGATCACGCAACCGAAGCCTTCACTGCTTGTTGGGATCTGTCCGCCTGCTGGCTGAACAAGTAAGCAACCAACTTTAGAGTATCACGACCGGAATATATTTCTCCTTATTTCGGCAGATCCCGGCGCAGTGATCTGCGCCGGGATTTGTTTTAGAAGGGGAGAAAGGTTCCGCAGGAAATGGAGCGAACTATGAAATCGAACAACCTTGCCAAAATGATCGGCAAGCGTGTGGTGCAATCCTGCATCACCATCCTGCTTGTCACTCTGTTCGTCTTTGCCCTCATCCAGATGGTTCCGGGCGACCCCGTAGCCAACTATTTGGGTGCAACCGCCACCGAAGAGCAAATCGCCTATTACCGCCACCTTTATGGTTTCGATCGTCCGGTCATCGTCCAGTATCTCAGCTGGATCGGCGGCCTGTTCCGGGGCACCATGGGCCAGTCCATCAGCTATCAGTCTGAAATCGCTGACATCATCCTGCCCCGTCTGGGAACAACCCTGACCATGGTGATCCCGGCTTTCATCATCGGAACGATCACCGGTATCCTGTTCGGCATCATTGCTGCCAAGAACCGCGGCAAGACCATTGACAGTGTGATCTCCTTCTTTGCGAACATCGGCGTTTCGATGCCCATGTTCTGGCTGGGTATGATGGGGATGCTGGTGTTTGCCCTCAAACTGCGGGTCCTGCCCAGTTCCGGCTATGTTCCCATCACCCGTGATTTTGGCGGCTGGCTCAGCCACATGATCATGCCCATCATTGTGCTGAGTCTGGGTGTCAACGCTGGTTTTGTCCGTCTGACCCGCTCCTCCATGCTGGAAGTCATGCGGCAGGATTATGTGACCACCGCCCGTGCCAAAGGCGTTTCCAAGAAGGATGTTACCTTCAGGCATCAGCTGCGCAATTCCATGATCCCCATCGTCACCACCATGGGAATGCGCCTGGGTTCCATGGTGGGCTCCACCGTCCTGATCGAGAGCCTGTTCGTCATCCCGGGTCTTGGCAGCGTGATGATGAACGGCATCAGCAACCGTGACTTCATGCTGGTGGCGAACGGTGTGCTCATCATCTCCATCTTTGTTGCCATCTGCAACCTCGTGGTCGATATCCTGTACGGCATCATCGATCCCCGCACCCGCTAAAAGGAGGAATGAACTGTGGAAAACAAGACAAAAAAGAAGGGTCTGCTGGAGCGTATCACGTCCTCCCGCGTGTTCCGGGTCATGTTCAGCCGCAAGATCATCGTGGTCTGCGCAATTTTGCTTCTCATCATGGTGCTCATCGCCATCTTTGCTCCGGTGATTGCTCCCTATGATCCCAACAAGGATGATCTTTACAATGTTCTGAAGGGCTGCTCTGCCGAGCACTGGCTGGGCACTGACTCCAATGGCCGTGATGTTCTGAGCCGCATCATCTATGGTGCCCGCATCTCCTTTACGGTCGGTATCGTGGCCGTGGTCATTTCCAGCGTCATCGGCATGGCACTGGGCCTGATCGCCGGCATGGCAGGCGGCGTGGTGGATGCCTTCATCATGCGTGTCATGGATGCCATGATGGCCGTGCCCATGCTGATCCTGGCTATGTTTCTGGGCGCGATCCTGGGTCAGGGCCTGGGCAATGTCTGCCTGGCCATCGGCATCTCGATGGTTCCCGGCTACGCCCGTGTCACCCGCGGTCAGGTGCTGAGCGTCCGCAATGCCGATTATGTCACCGCCGGTACCCTGTGCGGTGCATCCCGGATCCGCAACACGCTGGTGCATGTGTTCCCCAACTGCCTGTCCGTCAACATCGTCAGCATGACCGCCAGCCTGGGCGGTGCCATTCTGGCCGAAGCGAACCTGAGCTTCCTGGGCATGGGCATCACGCCCCCGACTCCCAGCTGGGGCGCAATGGTCAGCGGCGGCTATAAGTACCTGTCCACCCAGCCCATCATTGCCATTGCTCCCGGCATTGCGATCATCATCGTGGTGCTCTGCTTCAATATGTGTGGCGACGCTCTGCGCGATGCCCTCGACCCGAAGCTGCGCGGCACATTGGGCAGCGGCAAAAAGACCAAGCGCGCAAAGCGCACCAAGAATGTGAAAGAGGTGGCCTGAAATGAGCGACAAGCTGCTGGAAGTCAAAAACCTGAGCGTTGAATATGATACCGAAATTTCCACCGTCTACGCCGTCAATGGTCTGGACTTGGATCTGAACTACGGCGAGACGCTGGGTCTGGTGGGTGAGACCGGTGCCGGTAAGACCACCACAGCCCTGAGCGTCATCCAGCTTCTGCCGGAAGGCATCGGTTTTGTGACCGACGGCTCCATCAAGCTGGACGGTGTGGATATGCTGAATGCTCCCGAGGAAAAGATCCGTGCCATGCGCGGCAGTGTAGTATCCATGATCTTCCAGGATCCCATGTCTGCCCTGAACCCGGTGATGACCGTGGGAGCCCAGATCATGGAGGTGCTGAAGATCCATCATCCGGAGCAGAGCACGGCCCAACTGGAAGCCCGTGTGGATGAGATGATGGAGTTGGTGGGCATCCCTGCAAAGCGCAAGGTGGAGTACCCCCATCAGTTTTCCGGCGGCATGAAGCAGCGCATCGTCATTGCCATTGCGCTGGCCTGTGAGCCGAAGCTGATCCTTGCCGACGAACCCACCACTGCACTGGATGTGACCATTCAGGCCCAGATGCTGGGCCTGATCAACGAACTGCAGAAGCGGCTGAACACCGCCATGATCCTCATCACCCACGATCTGGGTGTTGTGGCCCAGACCTGCGAAAAGGTCATGGTCATGTACGCCGGTGAGGCCATCGAGTACGGCACAGCAGAGGATATCTTTGAGACCACGCAGCGCCACCCTTACACCCAGGGGTTGTTCAACGCCATTCCCAAGCTGGATGAGAACACCAAGCGTCTGGAGGCCATTGAGGGGATGATGGCTGACCCCACCCAGAAGATCGAGGGATGCCGCTTTGCTGACCGCTGCAAATATGCCACTGCAGCCTGCAAAAAGGCCCAGAAGATGCGGGAGGTCACACCGGGCCACTTCATCCGCTGCTGCCGGTTTGATCCGCCGCAGTCCAACACCTGAGCCGGGAGGAAATGACAATGGAAGAAAAGGTTTTGATCGAGGCAAAGAACCTCAAAAAATACTTCAAAGTCGGCGCAAACAGCCAGCTCCATGCGGTGGACGGCGTGAACTTCAAAATCAAGCGCGGCACCACGCTGGGCGTGGTGGGCGAGTCCGGCTGCGGCAAGTCCACGCTGGGCCGCCTGCTGCTGCGGCTCTATGATGTTACCGATGGTCAGATCATCTACGACGGCACCGACATCACCAAACTGAACGCCAAGGAACTCAAGCCCATCCGTGCCCGGATGCAGATGATCTTCCAGGATCCGTCCGGTTCGCTGGATCCCCGCAAGAGCGTGAAGGAACTGATCGGAGAACCGCTGAAGATCTATAAAACCTGCAAAAACCGTGACGAATACGATGCCCGCATCGCCGAGATCATGGAGACCGTTGGTCTGGATGAGCGTTATGCAGAGAGTTTCAGCCACGAGCTGGACGGCGGCCGCCGCCAGCGCATCGGCATCGGCCGCGCATTGGCCATGGACCCGGAGTTCATCATCTGCGACGAGCCGGTCTCTGCACTGGACGTTTCCATTCAGGCACAGATCCTGAATCTGCTGATGGATCTGCAGGATGAGAAAAAGCTGACCTATGTCTTTATCACCCACGATCTGAGCGTGGTCAAGCACATCAGCCACGAGATCATGGTCATGTATCTGGGCCAGTGTGTGGAATATGCCAAGACCGAGGATCTGTTCAAGAATCCGCTCCACCCCTATACCAAGGGTCTGCTGGATGCTGTGCCCATCCCCAGCCTGAAGGCCAAAAAGCTCTCTACCGAGGTCATGCGCGGCGAACTGACAAGCCCTGTGGACCCGGCTCCCGGCTGCCGTTTTGCGGCCCGCTGTCCCTATGCAACAGATGCCTGCCGCGGTAGGGATATCCCCTTGAAGGAAGTGGAACCTGGCCACTTTGTCAGCTGCACACGCTTTTGAGAACACGGAAAGGCGGGAAAATCGATGACAGAGGAAGAAAAAAAGGCCGCTGCCGAGCAGAAGCAGCGTGAGATGGAAGAGATGATGCGGCAGGCGCAGGAGAGCTACCGGCAGGAATATGCCAGTATGCCCTACGACGGCCCGGTCTATGGCTGCCGCCGGGAGGAGCTGATGCTGCCCATGCAGGACGGAGTGAGGCTCTATACCGAGATCTTCAAACCGGAGGGGCTTGCACAGTTCCCTGTGCTGATCCAGCGCAGCTGCTATCCCAATCAGCAGCCGCTGTATGAGATCAACGGAGCAGAACTGACCCGCCGGGGCTACGGCTATGTAATCCAGACCTGCCGCGGTACGGGCAAGAGCGAGGGACATTGGGAACCCAACGTCAATGAGCGCCCGGATGGCCGCGATACCCTGCAGTGGCTCAACGACCAGCCCTGGGCAGAGAGCATCGGCTATTTCGGAGCCAGCTATCTGGCCCTGACCGGCTGGGCCATTGCAGACATCGTTCCACCCAAGGTCAAGGGAATGATGCTGACGGTCTATGGCACCGACCGTTTCAAATCGGCCTATGAAAAGGGGCTGTTCCGCCACGACGTGCTGACTGGCTGGGCAATGCAGAATGCAGGCCATCCGGTCACAGCGGACTATCTGGAAAGCTGCCGCTTCCGTCCCCACGACAAGGTGGATGAAGCGCTGTGGGGTGGAACGCTGGACTGGTATCAGGACTGGATCCACGCCACCCGCCGCACAGATGCCTACTGGCAGCAGGGCTGGTGGAAGCTGTTAGCCGATGTGCCCGGAAATACCAAGGTTCCGGTGTATATCATCGATGCATGGTACGATCACCATTTTGGCAGTGCCATCAACACTTATGCCTCTCTGGCCCCTGAGACCAAAGAGCACAGCTGGCTGGATATCGGCTGCTGGAATCATATGTCCCAGCCCTGCATTGCGTGGGGCGAGCAGCACAATCTGGAAAACGGCGACATCCACCGGATGCTGGAATGGTTCGATCTGCTGCTGAAGCAGAAAAAACAGCCGGAAAAGCGGGTGCGCACCTATGTGATGCGGGAGGACCGCTGGAAAACGCTGGAGGCATGGCCCGCCCCCGTGAGCTGGACTGAAAAGCTTTATCTGGGTGAAACAACTCTGAATGCCGAGCCGGCAGAAGGAAAGCGTACCTTTGTATATGACCCGGAGACCCCCGTGCCCAGCCATGGTGCAGAAAGCGTTCTGACCACCATTGCCGAGGCAGGCAGCCTGCTGCAGCCGGAGCCGGACTATCGGCCCGATGTGGTCAGCTTCGTCAGCGCTCCGCTGGAAAAAGCACTGCCAATTTGTGGACAAATCAAGGTGCACCTGAATGTCTCGACCGATGTGGATGATACCGCCTTCACTGCCAAGCTGATGGAGGTGTTCCCGGACGGAAGGGCCTATAACATCCGGGGCGGCATCACCACCATTGCTGCCGACCTGCCGGAGGGTCAGACCTATACTCCCGGTCAGACAGCAAAGGTCTGTGTGGAGATGTGGGATATGAACTGGACAGTGCAGCCAGGCAGCTGCCTGCGGCTGGATATCTCTTCTTCCGACTTCCCGCAGTATGCCGTTCACAGCAATTACGCAGGAGTCTGGTCTGAACAGGGAAAGACCCGCATCGCCCACCAGAAGATCTTGCTGGGGGAGGGCAGCTTTGTAGAACTGCCCCTGCACGAGAACTGAGAGAAAGGAACCAAGACCATGACGGAACAGGAACGAAATGTCCTTCTGAACGAACTGCGGCAGCAGGAGAGCCAGAGGGAAAAGCAGATCAAGCGGGAGCGGTTCCGTCGTCTGAATCCTTATGCAAAGAAAGGAGCGGTGGTGTTTGCCGGTTCCAGCCTGATGGAACAGTTTCCGCTGTATGAGTTTTTGCAGGACGATGATCTGCACTGCACCTTGTACAACCGGGGCATCGGCGGCTTTACCACCACCGAGCTGCTGGAGGCTATGGACGAGTGCATCCTTGAGCTGCAGCCTGCGCACCTGTTCCTGAACATCGGCACCAATGACCTGAACGGCCCGGACTACGACCGCGCCGCCATGCTGGGCCGGTATGAGGAGATCGTGCAGCAGATCCGGAAAAAACTGCCTGAAACAAAGCTCTACCTGCTGGCCTATTATCCGGTAAACCCCACCGTGGCCGAAGACCCGGGCCTGATCGAATGCTTCCACTGGCGCACCAATGAGCGCATCCGGGAGGCAAGCGAGGGCGTGCAGGTATTGGCCCGGAAATACGGGGCGGAATTCCTCGACCTGAACAAGGACCTGTGCGATGCTGCCGGAAATCTGAAAGCGGAGTACACCATTGAGGGAATGCACCTGTATGCCAACGGCTACCGCCCTGTGATGGATGCTCTGCTGCCGCTGCTGCGCAAAATCGGAGAAGAACAGGGAGGAAAGCAATGACCGGAGTCTTTGGTGTTGTTCTGGGGCAGATCCTTTTGATGTTCCTCTATCTCATCATTGGCTATGTGCTTTATCGTACCGGACTGATCACCCAGGAGGGCAGCAAGGCACTGGCTCACCTGCTGTTATATTGTGTGCTGCCCTGTGTTGTGCTAAAATCATTCTGTATTGAGTATTCGGCAAAGGGAGCTGTGGAATTGGCTGTCAGCATTGCGGCAGGTGCCGGGGTGCTGCTGATCTCCATGGCGGTGTCGTGGCTCTTTTTCCGCAAAGACCCCATGGCGCAGATCGGTGTGGCTTTTTCCAATGCCGGGTTCATGGGATTTCCGCTGGTCACAGCAGTGCTGGGTGGAGAAGCTGTGTTCTATGCAGCAGGCTTTGTGGCCCTGCTGAATGCTTTGCAGTGGACCTACGGCCAGGCAAAGCTTTCCGGGGACAAAAAGTACATCCAACTGGGGGCAGTGCTCAAAAATCCGCTGGTGCTCTCCCTGCTGGGCGGTGTGATGATCTACTTCTGCCGCATCCCGGTGCCGCAGTTCCTCCGCACCCCCATGGGGGCCATTGCAGGCATGAACGCTCCGCTTGCCATGATCGTGCTGGGTGTCTATCTGGCCAGGACCGACCTCAAAGCCATCTTTACCCGCCCCCGGCTCTACGCCCTTTCGGCAGTACGGCTGGTGGTGATCCCACTGCTGACGATCGTCTGTCTGATGCTTCTTCCAGCCGGATGGTGGCAGATCGGCACGGTGCTCATCATTGTGAATGCGGCCCCCATCGGCAGCAACATCGCGGTGTATGCCCAGCGTCTGGGACTGGATTCTTCCTACGCTGTGCAGATGGTTTGTCTGAGCACACTGCTGTCACTGATCACGCTGCCGGTGATGCTCAGCCTGGCTGCCGCGTTGGGCTTTGCATGAGTCTGAAAACAACCAACAGAAAGCAGGAGATAAGATGAAACAGTATCTTTTGATCGACATCGGCGGAACCTTCATCAAGTACAGCCTGGCCGATGAACAGGCCCGGAAAATCTCCGGCGGCAAGGTTCCGACACCGCTGACGAATATGGATGACCTTCTGGCGGTCATCAAGGGCTTTGCCGCTCCCCTTCAGGGACAGTTCGTGGGCTGCGCCATCTCGATGCCGGGCCGCATTGATACGAAACATGGCATTGCTCACACGGGCGGAGTGCTCAGCTCCTTTATGTGGGAGCAGCCCTTTGCCGCACAGATGGAGGAGCTTCTCGGGGTTCCCGTGACCATTGCCAACGATGGCAAGTGTGCCGCCGCTGCCGAGGGCTGGACGGGCGCACTGGCCGGGGTAGAAAACGGTCTGGTGTTGGTGCTGGGCACCGGCATCGGCGGCGGCATCCTCCTGAACGGGAAGGTGCTGATGGGTGCTCACGCCGCCGCAGGCGAGGTCAGCGGTCTTGTAACGGATGTGGCAAGGATGGAACCTGATGATTTCAACCTGACGAGAGTGGAAAAATTCGCAGAGGCTCCGCTTTGGGCAGGTCTGGCCTCCGCCACCGGACTGATCCTGGAATATGCCCGGCAGAAGCATCTGCCGACGGGCAGCCCCATGCCCACCGGGGAAGAGATCTTTGCGGCTTACAATGCCGGGGAGCCGGAAGCGCAGAAGGCTCTCAAGATCTTTGCCCGGCGGGTGGCCGTTGGCATCCTGAGCCTGCAGCATGTGCTGGATGTGGAAAAGGTGGCCATCGGCGGCGGCATCAGCAAGCAGCCCCTGCTGCTGGAAAGCTTGCGCAGCGCCTACGATGGACTGTACGCCTCCCGGGCGGGACAAGCTTACATGGAGGGCTTACCCCGCTGCCAGATCGTGCCCTGCGCCTTCAGCAGCGAGGCCAATCAGGTGGGCGTCGCTGCCGCATATTTTGAAGCTATGCAGAAAAAATGTTGATTTCCAGCCGGTTTCATGGTACTATATCTGCCGTGTGCTCTGCACGCAAAACACGAAACAAGGAGATTTTGAACCATGAACACTCTGCATAAATTTGCCGTTCTGACCCTCAGTGCTGTGCTGACCGTCTGCCTGCTGGCAGGCTGCGGCGCTTCCGCTTCCTCTACCGCTTCCAGCGCAGCCTCCTCTGTGGCTTCTTCTGTGACCGCTTCTGAGGCTGCTTCTTCCGCTGCCAGTAAGGCACAGGCCACGGTGGAGTTCACCGTTACCGCTGCGGACGGCAGCGTTTCCAGCGTACTGCTGAACGTAACCGACGGCGAAAAGCTGAGCACCGCACTGGCCGAGGCCGGGATCATCAGTCAGGAAGAAGCCGAAGCCGGCTTTGTGACCACCGTCAACGGCGAGACTGCCGACTATGATAAGGACCAGGCATGGTGGTGCCTGACCGACGCTGCCGGTGAGATGACCACCGTGGGCGTGGCCGACATTGAACTCCACGACGGTGACAGCTATGCCTTTACCTACACCAAGGGGTAAAAAGCCGGTGGCGCTGCACACCCGGGTGCTGCGGCTG
>ERZ857801.1297-NODE-1297-length-27074-cov-4.258263_pt1 | contig 27074 bp, 20 predicted proteins | sample MGYA00519762_ERZ857801 | MGnify/ENA primary metagenome ERZ857801 (study PRJEB31778, sample SAMEA3449368) | human gut metagenome | biome: human gut; feature: human-associated habitat; material: faeces | place: United Kingdom | collected 2010/2012 ...
TCGCCCTCTATGCCAAGCGCAAGGCCAGCAAGGGATTTGCCTTTTCGCCGGATACTTATTTGCAGCAGGAGCTGGAAGCCTCGTTCATGTGGGAGGATACGCCCGACCAGCAGACCGCGACGCAGGCCGTCAAGCGGGACATGGAGTCCGATCAGCCGATGGACCGTTTGATTTGCGGCGACGTGGGCTTCGGCAAGACCGAAGTGGCGATCCGAGCGGCGTTCAAGGCTGCGACCGACGGCAAGCAGGTGGCCGTGCTGGTGCCTACGACGATTCTGGCCCTGCAACATTACCGCTCCTTCGTGCATCGGCTCCGGGATTTTCCCGTGAAGGTCGAATACCTCAATCGGACCAAGTCTTCGAAAGAGACGTCCCGTATTCTCTCCGAGCTGGCCGAGGGGCGCATCGACATCCTGATCGGTACGCACAAGATCCTGGGCAAGCAGGTGAAATTCCACGACCTGGGATTGCTTATCATCGACGAGGAGCAGAAGTTCGGCGTGGCGGCCAAGGAGAAGCTGCGCCAGCTGAGGGCCGAAATCGACACGCTGACGCTGACCGCCACGCCGATCCCCCGCACGCTGCAGTTTTCGCTGATGGGCTCGCGCGACCTGTCCGTCATCACGACTCCTCCGCCCAACCGCCAGCCCATAGCGACCGAGACGCATCCGTTCGACGAGGAGATCATCCGCGAGGCGATCGAGTTCGAGCTCGCGCGCGGCGGACAGGTATATTTCGTTCATAACCGGGTCGGAACGGTCGCCGACATCGAGGCGCTCGTTCGCAGGCTCTGTCCGCAGGCGCGGACGGCCGTAGGGCACGGACGAATGAACGCGCAGCAGATGGAGAAGCTGATGATGGACTTCATCTACGGCGAATTCGACGTGCTGATCGCCACGTCTATCATCGAGTCGGGCGTCGACGTGCCGAACGCCAACACGATCATCATCGACAACGCGCAGAACTTCGGGCTGAGCGACCTGCACCAGCTGCGCGGCCGCGTCGGACGGTCGAACCGCAAGGCTTTCTGCTACCTGCTCACCCCTCCCGAGGAGACGCTCTCGTCCGACGCCCGCCGGCGGCTGCGCGCCATCGAGGAGTTCTCGGACCTGGGCGCGGGGTTCAACATCGCGATGCAGGACCTGGACATCCGGGGAGCGGGCAACCTGCTCGGCGGCGAACAGAGCGGCTTCATCGCCGACATCGGATTCGAGACCTACCAGAAAATCCTCGCCGAGGCGATCGCCGAGCTGCGCGAGGAGGAGCAGGCAACCGCCGCGCCGCAGGAAGACAAGCCGCAGGAAGCGCTTTCCCCGCAGGCAAGGCCCGCCGCTTTCATCACCGACTGCCAGATCGAGACCGACCGCGAGGCGTTCATTCCGGACGAGTACGTCGGCAGCAGCACGGAGAAGATCAGGCTCTACCGCGAGCTCGACAACATCGCCGACGAGGAGCGGCTGTCCGTCTTCGAGGCGAACCTACGCGACCGTTTCGGCGAAGTCCCCGAGCCGACCCGCGAGCTGTTCGACGTCGTGCGGATGCGCTGGGCCTGCATCCGTCTGGGCTTCGAGAAAGCGATCGTCAAAAACGGGATCATGATCCTGAAATTCATTGAGAACCAGCATTCGGCCTACTACAAGAGCGACTTGTTCGGCGGCATACTGAAAGCGGCTACGCGCGCAGAGAGCAAATTTATTTTCCGTCAGAACAATAATAAGCTCTCCGTGGTAGTTAGAAATATAAAAAATATCTCCGAGGCGACGGCCGCGCTGCACGAGCTGGCCGAAAAGGCCGCGCAGTAGCCTCCGGTATCCCTCGCGCGGCAAGGCCGGGCTTGCGCGGCACGAACGGAATCGCTAATTTTGCAAGGATGAATCTTGCTATCGACATAGGCAACTCGCTCGCCAAGCTGGCCGTCATCGAAAACGGGCAGGTAGTCGACTTTCTGAAGACCGACCGGCCCGACGCGGCTTTCGTCGCCGGCGTGCTCGACGCGAATCCCGCCATCGACGCCGCGATCGCCATCTCCTGCCGGACGGCCGACAGCGAGGTGGAGAGCCTGCTGAGAAGACGGTTGCGCCGCTTCCTGCGCTTCGACCGGAGCGTACCGGTCCCGATCGAGAACCGTTACGCGACTCCCGAGACGCTCGGACCGGACCGGCTCGCGGCCGCCGTGGGCGCATGGACCCTCTATCCCGGACGGAATATCCTGATCGTCGACTTCGGAACGGCCATCACGATCGACTTCGTAACCGAACGCGGCGAATATCTCGGAGGCAACATCTCTCCCGGCGCCGATACCCGCTTCCGGGCGCTGAACCGCTTCACCGACACCCTGCCGCTCTGCTCGCTCCCGCAGCAGGAGAAGCCGACGCTGCTGGGAGACTCGACGCGGTCGGCCATCGAATCCGGCGTCGTGAACGGCATCGTATACGAGATCGAAGGCTATATCCGCGATCTGGAGCAGCGCTACGAAGACCTGAGAATCGTTTTTACCGGCGGAGAGAGCGATTTTTTTGCCAAAAGACTAAAAAATACGATATTTGCAACTTACGACCTGGTGGCTTACGGCCTGAACCGAATTCTTGAATATAATGCAAAATAGCAAGCAGATCATCATCCGAGCGGCTCTCGCGGTATGGCTGGCGCTGCCGGTCGCCGCGCAGGCGCAAAGCAGCAGCCTGAATGCCTTCTCGCCCTATACTTTCTACGGACTGGGCGATTTCTCGACACAGGGACCCGCCTACATGCGGTCGATGGGAGGCGTCGGCGTAGGGTACCGCAACTCGATGAAGATCAATTATATCAACCCAGCGTCGTACAGTCTGCTCGGACGGAAGACCTTTCTGTTCAACGTCGGGATCGAAGGCAACAACACCTACTCGAAAACCGCCGAAGCGAAAACCAGCCACAACTCTTTCAACGTCCGGGACATCGCGCTGGCCATGCCGCTGGGCCGGGGCGTCGGGCTCGGCGTCAGCGTCACGCCGCTGAGCAGCGTGGGATACCGGGTGCAGATGGAAGATACCGATCCGCTGCTGCTGGCCAACGACAAGTATGTCGTCTATAACTATCTGGGGGAGGGAACGGTCACGCAGGCGAAGCTGGGACTGGGCGTTCAGGTGACCAAGCATCTCGCCCTCGGGGTCGACCTGATCTACTATCACGGCCGGACGACCCGCAGTTTCTCGACGACGGTCACCTCGCTGATGACCTCCACGCAGTACAGCAATGCGGTAGGCCGGTCGAGCGAGACGATCTCGCGCATAGGTATGAACTTCGGCCTCCAGTACGACATCCTCCGCAACGACAAGCGGATTCTCACCTTCGGCGCGACATACCGTCCCAAACTGAACCTGAAGCCCGAAAACGAGCGTATCGTATACACTTCGGGCATCGAGTCCGATACGGTCAGCTATTCCAACGGAAAGCAGTCGTTCAACCTGCCGGGCATGTTGCGCGCGGGACTGTTCTATCAGACGCATAAGCTGGGCGTCGGCTTCGACTACTCGATGGAGCAGTGGAACGGCATCAATCCGCCCGACTCGCAGGACGACGTCGTCTTCAAGAACAACCAGTATTATCGCGTAGGAGTCGAGTATACCCCGAACGCGATCGATATCCGTCGATTCCTCAACCGGTGGACCTACCGCTTCGGAGTCTATTACAACGACTACTACATGCGGATCAACGGCCATAAGATCAACGACGTGGGATTGTCCGTGGGCGTCGGCATCCCGATCAAGATGCAGGGCTTCAGCTCGGTCAATCTCGGTCTGACATGGGGATGCCGGGGGACGACGGCTACCGGCATGATCGGCACCCGACAGTTCCGCATGGTCCGCGAGAATTATATCAAAGTATCCATCGGACTGAGCCTGTTCGGCGAAGACGACTGGTTCAAGCGCTTCAAATATCAGTAGACAATCGTCCTCCCGTGCAAGAACCGACGCGACATACGCTTCGCCGTGCAGCGGCGCTTCTGCTGGGCGGATGCGCCGCGCTGCTCGTCTCTTGCGACAGCAAAACCTCCGTCGCGAACGACGACGGCGTACGGAACATGATGACTCAGCAGAGCGAGGACCTGACGGTCATCCTGTCGAGGAACGGGAATCTCACTTATCGGTTCACGACTCCGCTGCTGGAGCGTTACGAATATGCGCTGGAGCCTTATACCGAGTTTCGCAAGGGAATCCACATCGAAACCTACAACGACTCGACCCATCAGGTCGAATCGTCGCTGACGGCCAACTATGCCATATTGCTCGAAAAGCAGCAGCTGTGGGAGGCCAAGGGCAACGTCCGGGGCCACAATGCCGGGGGCAACCAGCTCGAGACCGAACAGCTGTTCTGGAACCAGAAATCCAAACTCGTCTACTCGAACGTCGATTCGAAAATCACCCAGAACACGGACGTCGTCTATGGGGACGGATTCGAGTCGGACGAGCGTTTCGAGGAGTTCGTCGTACGCAACCCGAAAGGGAAGGTAACGGTCGAGACGGCGCCGAACCGCTCCGACACGACGGAGAAAGCTCCCGAAGCCGCTCCGAAACCGGACGTGCCGGCGGACGTGCCGGTGATCCGCGAGGGAGAAGGCGTGGCCAATCCGGCCACGATCCGCAACCAGCGCAAACGACGGGACGAACCCCGTATGCTCGGCAAGCCGGTCAAACTCGAACGGTTCGACCGTCCGGGCCGCCCGGAAGCCGACGCAGCCGGAAGCCGCCGTCCTTAAAGGCTCCGCCGCCGGATTCCCCCGCGCGACGAAGGGGAAAGGGCCGCCTTATTCGCGCCCGGGAAACAGTCAGGCAAATAAATTGTTGTATCTTTGCCGCAGGAGGGTGCCGAGCGGAACGGACGTTTTCGCCCCGCGCCCTCCGCCGCAGACACTCACGTTTCAGATAACCATGCTTTCGGTCGCCATAACAGTCGTCGTCTCGCTGATATTGTCCGCTTTTTTCTCGGGCATGGAGATCGCCTTTCTATCGTCGAACAAGCTGAAGCTGGAGATCGAACGCAAGCGAAGCCGCCTGTTCGGTTACATCGCGGGGCTGTTCGCAAAATATCCCGGACAGTATATCACGACGATCCTGGTAGGCAACAATGTCGCGCTGGTCGTCTACTCGCTCCAGATGAGCGTGCTGATCCAGGCCGGACTGCATGCCGCCGGCATTTCGCCCGGCGACGGAGGATCGTACCTGATCGAGACGCTCGTATCGACGGTCATCATCCTTTTCGCGGCGGAGTTCGTGCCGAAAGCCGTCGTCCGGCTCAACCCGAACTTCTACTACCGGAGCTTCGCGCTGCCGGTCTATTTCTTCTATCTGCTTTTCTACCCGGTCGCCAAACTGACGACGCTCGTGTCGGTCGGCATCCTCAAAATGGCCGGGCTGCCGCTGCGGCGCGACCAGTCGATCAGCACGTTCGACCGCGAGGATCTGGCGCATCTGCTCGACGAGGCCGCCGAGGACAGCGAGCAGACGCAGAACGAGAAGGATATCCGGTTGTTCCAGAACGCGCTCGACTTTTCGGACCTGCTCGTGCGCGACTGCATGGTTCCTCGCGTCGACATCGAGGCCGTCGAACAGGGTTGCTCGGTCGAAGAAGCCACGAGGCAGTTCATCGACACGCAGTTTTCCCGCCTGCCGGTCTACCGCGACAACATCGACAACATCGTCGGATACATCAACACCAAGAGCCTGTTCCGCTATCCGCGCTCGATCGGAGAGATTCTCAACAAGATCGACTACGTGCCCGAGAGCATGCCGGCTCAGAAGCTGCTGACGCTGTTCATCCGCAGCCGCCACTCGATCGCCGTCGTGATCGACGAGTTCGGGGGCACGGCAGGCATGGTCACCATCGAGGACATCCTCGAGGAGATATTCGGCGAGATCGAGGACGAGCACGATTCTCAGGATCTGGTCGAAAAGAAGATGAGCGACAACGAGTATCTGTTCTCGGGACGCCTCGAGATCGAGTACGTCAACGAGAAGTACCGGCTCGACTTCCCCGAAAGCGAAAACTACGACACGCTGGCCGGATACGTGATCGACAAGTATCAGGGCATTCCCTCGGCCGGCGAAACGATTCTCTCGGACAACAAACGGATCAAGATTCTGCGAACGAACGCCTCGCGTATCGAGCTGATGCGGGTAACGATCGTCTGAGCCTGCCCCGGCACCTCTCCGGCCGCAGGCGCGAGGAATGCGAACCGTCCGGAGAGTATCCCCGTAACGAACGGACCGCCGCAGGCGGAATGCGGCGGCACGGGCGAAGACCGGGCGGACCGTTTTCCGAACCGATAAAGAGCAAACTTTCAGCCGCCCATGAAAAACGATTCCTATGAGGCAATCGCCGACCGCAACCGCCGGAGGGCGTGGCAAGTCGTCGACGAACTGAATCTCGTGAAAATCTGGGAAGCCGCCGGCGCCCGGGTGAATTCGGTCGGGTCGCTTGCGACCGGACTGCTCGCCAAGCACCTCGACATCGACTTTCACATCTATTCCGAGCCGCCCTTGCTCCCGAGCGGCTTTGCCGCCATGGCCCGCATCGCGGAAAACGCCTCCGTCCGGCGAATCGAATGCGTCAACCTGCTGCACACGGACGAGAAGTGCGTCGAGTGGCACGCATGGTACGAAGACCGCGACGGCGAGCTCTGGCAGATCGACATGATCCACATCGAAGCGGGTTCGGCCTACGACGGCTATTTCGAGCGCTTCGCCCGACGGCTGCAAAGGGCGCTGACGCCGGAAATGCGGCAGGCCGTCCTGCGGCTCAAGTTCGAGACTCCCGACCACGAGAAAATCTCAGGAGTGGAAATCTACCGCGCGGTCGTGCAGGGCGGGGTCCGGACCCGTACCGAGCTGGAGCGTTGGAGAGCGGAGCATCCGCTGACCGGCATCTCGGAATGGATGCCCTGAGGGCGGAACGAGCGGATGAAAAACCGCTCCGCCGAACCGTCGCCGCCGCCCGGAGTCGCCGGAGCCGAAAGCAGGCTAAAAACTTGACGAAACGCACGGTGGAGCGGAGCAAAATTGCAGTTTCTGACGCCGGATTGCACTTGCAAAGAAGAATTTTATTACCTTTGGGTTTCGTTATCCAGCACGAAACCGCATTTTCAAAAACTATTGAACCAATATGGCAACACTTAACACATTGAGAACTCGCGGCGGCATCGTCGTTTCGATCGTCATCGGAATCGCCCTGCTGGCCTTCCTGCTCGGCGATTTCGGCAATCAGGGCGCCAGCGCGTTCCAAGAGCGCAAGATGCGCGTCGGAGAAATCAACGGGGAAAAGATCGGATATACCCAGTTCACCGACAAGGTCGACTACCTGACCGCGATCGTTGAGACCTCCTCGGGACGCAACAGCCTCTCGGCCGAGGAACAGGATCAGATCAGGGATCAGGCATGGGACTTTCTGGTCAGCCAGTATGCGCTCGAGCCCGGTTTCGAGGCGGCAGGCTTCCGTGTCGGCGAAGCCGAGCAGATCGACATGGTCGACGGCACGTATATCTCGCCGGTTGTCCGCAGCACGTTCATCAATCCCAACACGGGCGTCTATGACGGCACCATGCTGCGCCAGTTCGTGTCGAACCTCTCGCGGGACGCATCCGGTCGCGCGGCCATGATGTGGGAATACCTCAAGGATCAGATGACCAAGCAGCGCCTGGTACTGAAGTACATGGCGCTGGTAGCGAAAGGCATGTACGTGACCGACCTCGAAGTGGATCAGGCCGTAGCCGGCTCCAACGTGGCGAGCGGCATTTCGTACATAGTCGAGAACTACGACCGGATCGCCGATTCGACGGTCAGCGTCACGAAGGAAGATATCCGCAAATATTACGATGCGCATAAAAACGCTTTCCGCCAGAGCGCCTCGCGCGACGTCGAGTACGTCATGTTCGACGTGCTTCCTTCCGAGGAGGACTATGCCGCTGCGGAAAAGGAAGTGAACGAAATGGCGGAGGAATTCTCCCAGAGCACGACGCCGATGCAGTACGCTACGCTGAACTCGCAGGCTCAGACCGATAAGGAGTATGTCGGCGAAAATCAGCTTTCCGGCCCGCTGGCGAAGTACGCCTTCGGTCCCGACAACCAGAAAATGTACGGTCCCGTAAAAGAGGGCGACACCTATACGCTGGCCCGTGTCGTCGATACCAAAATGCTGCCCGACTCGGTCGGAGCCCGTCACATCCTGCTTCCTGCCGGACAGGCGGAGCTGGCCGACAGCATCGTGAAAGCACTGCAGGGCGGCGCCTCGTTCGCCGAGCTGGCGGAGGTCTACTCGAACGATCCCGGCTCGAAAAGCAAGGGCGGCGACCTGGGCGTCTTCGCCCCCTCGCAGATGGTTCCCGAATTCGGCGATGCGGTTCTCGCCAACGAAAAGGGGAAGGTCTTCACGGTCGATTCGCGTTTCGGAACGCACATCGCCGAGGTGACCTATCTGAGCAAACCGACCAAAAAAGTCCAGCTCGCAACGATCACCTACCGGATCGAGCCGAGCCAGACGACCCAGCAGGCAGTCTACGCGAACGCCAGCAAGTTTATCGCCGAGGCTCACGGTTCGTACGAGAACTTCGACAAGGCGGTCGCCTCGAACTCGCTGTCGAAACGCGTGGCCCGCATCCGCAATACCGACCGCAACCTCAACGGCATCGACAACTCGCGTGAAATCGTCCGCTGGGCTTTCAACGGAGAGAAAGGCGACGTTTCCGCGATCATGGATATCGACGGCAACTACATCGTCGCAGCAATCACCGGAGTGACGGCGGACGGCATCGCGCCGGTCGAATCCGTTTCGAAACAGATCGCCGATATCCTTCGCCTGAGGAAAAAGGGAGAAATGCTGTCGGAAGAACTGAGCGGGAAAGGCTCGCTCGCCGAAACCGCATCGAAACTGGAGACCGAGGTGAAGGAAGCCTCCGGCATCGAGTTCAACTCGTTCTATATCGAAGGAGTAGGGGTCGAGCCCAAACTGATCGGAGCCGTGACGGGTGTCGAAGAGAGCGCCCAGTCGAAACCGGTCGCCGGTAATGCGGGCGTCTACCTGTTCGACGTCACTTCGCGCAGCGCCATAGAGACCGTCACGCCCGAAAGCGAGCGCGTACGCCTCGAAGCCAATGCGCAGGCATACATCATCGAGCGGGCCAATCAGGCGCTCGTAGATGCGGTCGAGATCACCGATAACCGGGTGAAGTTCTTCTAACTTCCCGGGGGAAGATCTTATTCATTATCAGGAAAGCCGTCCCAGTGGACGGCTTTCCGTTTTTCCGGCGTACAAAGACATATACGGGTTGCCGCCGTCCGAAAACTCCCCGAACAGCCGAGTGGGCAAGATTCGGCCCGGCAGCACCGGTTCCGCCGCTCTTTCCGCCGGAATCGCCCGATCCGTAAGCGCTTCTCCTCTGGCCCGCACCGCTCCGGGATATGCCGATATGCAACTCCGCCGGCTTTTACATTGAACGTGCGATCGATCGGTCGGCCGCTCGGTCCGCTCCTATATCCCGGCCGGAACGGAAACTTGGAAATCTCAGAGGCATACACAGCATATGAATTATCAAAGCAAAAAATCCCCCATTCGCGAAGAAGGCTGAAAACCGCCCGTTCTTTCTCGGATTAGGAAAAAATTAATACATTTGCCCCGGATCGGTTTGCCTTTCCGCACTCAAGGAAGTAGGCAATAATAGGGAATCGGGTGAAAGTCCCGGACAGTCCCGCTGCTGTGAGGTTCCGTTTCGTCCGACACGATCTGTCGCCACTGGCGCCGCGCCGGGAAGGCCGTCGGACGGGAACGAGTCAGAAGACCTGCCGGTTCGTTTCGCGTTTCGGAGCTTCGTGGGTTAGGCTCCGGAATATGCAGATCGTCAAGTCCGAGCGACAAAGGGTAGACCGAATGTCAGGTCCGTCTTTTGCAGAAGAGACGAAAAGGGTGATTGATCGGAGAGCGTGGTGACAACGGAGAATCGGAACAAGAACGGCCGGACGGGCAAGTCGCATCGGCCGGCGGAATACAGAGACGGTACGGAGCGGCTGCCGAACCGCACGGAAGTCGCGCCGTGTGTCGACTCGATTCCCGCGGCAGCTTTCCGTTCAGGCGGACCGGCGCCCGCGACGGACGGACAAGTCGAACCAAACTTGTTGTTATGATAAAAAAAATCGTGATTGCCAACCGGGGAGAAATCGCGGTGCGCGTGATTCGCTCGTGTCGCGAGATGGGTATCAGCCCGGTGGCGCTGTTCTCGGAAGCCGACCGGCTGTCGAGGCATGTGATGCTCGCCGACGAGGCTTATTGCATCGGCGGAGCCGCCTCGAAAGAGAGCTACCTGAACATCGACCGGATCATCCGCGTGGCCCTGGCCTGCGGAGCGGACGCCGTGCATCCCGGCTACGGATTTCTGTCGGAGAACGCCGACTTCGCACGCCGGTGCGCCGAGGCGGGGCTCGTGTTCATCGGCCCCCGGCCCGAAACGATCGACGCGATGGGAGACAAGATCTCGGCCCGCAGGAAAATGATCGAGGCCGGCGTTCCGGTCGTTCCGGGCACGCAGGAGAACCTGTCCGGAGCCGACGAAGCCGTCGAGGCCTGCCGCCGCATCGGCTTTCCGGTCATGCTGAAAGCGTCGCAGGGCGGCGGCGGCAAGGGAATGCGTCTGGCACGGTCCGAGGACGAGGTCCGCGAGGCTTTCGTGGCGGCACGCTCCGAGGCGGTGGCCTCGTTCGGCGACGGAACGATCTACATCGAACGCTTCGTCGAAGAGCCTCACCATATCGAGTTCCAGATTCTGGGCGATACGCACGGAAACGTGATCCACCTGTGCGACCGGGAGTGCTCGGTACAGCGCAGACATCAGAAAATCGTCGAGGAGAGCCCGTCCCCGTTCCTGACGCCGGAACTGCGCGAGAGGATGGGCGCCGACGCCGTGGCCGCGGCCCGGGCCGTCGGATACGTCGGAGTAGGCACGATCGAGTTTCTGGTGGACAAGCACCGCAACTACTATTTTCTGGAGATGAATACCCGTTTGCAGGTCGAGCATCCGATCACCGAGGAGGTGACGGGCGTCGATCTGGTCCGCGAGCAGATACGCATCGCAGCGGGCGAGCCGCTGTCGCTCGCGCAACCCGACATCGTGCAGCGGGGCCATGCGATCGAATGCCGGGTCTGCGCCGAGGATGCGGCCGCCGGGTTCATGCCGTCGCCGGGTCCGGTAAGACAACTATCGGAACCCGGAGGTCCGGGCGTACGCATCGACGGATACGTCTACGAAGGATACGATATCCCTATCCACTACGACCCGATGATCTCCAAACTGATCGTGCACGCCGACACCCGTGAGCGAGCGATCGCGCGGATGCGCCGCGCTTTGGACGAGTACCGGATCACCGGTGTCAAAACGAACATCGGCTACCTGAGCTCCATTCTCGGCGTGCCCGACTTCGAGCGCGGGTCGTACGACACGTCGTTTCTGGAAAAGAACGCCGTCCTGCTCGGCTCCGCCGCTCCGCAACAGGACGAACGAACCGAGGATCTGGCCATGATCGTGGCGTATATGAACTATATCGTCGATACCGAGAGCGGCGCCGGCGCGACGGCCGCGACGGCCGGCGACCAGACGAGCCGGTGGCGCGAATTCGGCAAGCGCAAGGGCGTCATGGGCATGTAAAACGAAAAAGGCAAAAAGTATGGAAGTACAGATAGCAGACCGCACGGCCGAAGTCGAGCTGATCGAAAAGAACGGCAACGGCATTCGGCTCTCCGTCGACGGCAAAGCGTACGATCTGGACATGGTGATGACCGACCGGGGCATCTGCTCGGTGCTCTGCGACGGACGGTCGTACGATATGGAAGTCGAGCGTCGCGAGGGCGGCAAGAACTTCACGGTCAACAGTCGCTTCGCCTCCTACGAGGTCAGCATCGTCGACGCGCAGGCCAGGTACCTGCGCAACCGCCGGCGCGACGACACCCGGCAGGACAACGACCTGTGCGCCCCCATGCCGGGCAAGGTGGTGCGCATCGACGTGGCCGAGGGCGACCGGCTTCAGGCCGGCGACACGGTCGTCGTCTTCGAGGCGATGAAAATGCAGAGCACGCTGAAAGTGACGGGCGATTGCATCGTCCGCGAGATCGCCGTCCACGAGGGCGACACGGTGGCCGGCGAGCAGCTGCTCGTGCGTCTCGACGTGATCGTCGAAGAAACGGAAAACCAATAACGAAGAGAAGATGGAAAACGAAAGGATATACGAGGATTTCGAGCGGCGTAACCGGGCCGCCGAAGAAGGCGGCGGAGCCGACAAGGTGAAGAAACAGCACGAGGCGGGCAAAATGACCGCCCGCGAGCGGATCGAAACGCTACTCGACAAGGGAACGTTCGTCGAACTGGACAAGTTCGTCGTGCACCGCTGCACGAACTACGGCATGGAGCGCCACCGCATTCCGGGCGACGGCGTCGTGTCGGGCTACGGCAAGATCGACGGCCGCCAGGTTTTCGTCTACGCCTACGACTTCACGGTGCTGGGCGGCTCGCTCAGCGCCACGAACGCGCAGAAGATCGTCAAGATTCAGACGATGGCCCTCAAGAACGGCGCGCCGGTCATCGCGCTGAACGACTCGGGCGGAGCCCGCATACAGGAAGGCGTGGAGAGCCTGACGGGCTACGCGAACATCTTTTTCCAGAACACGATCGCGTCGGGCGTCATTCCGCAGATCTCGGCCATTCTGGGCCCCTGCGCCGGCGGAGCCTGCTACTCGCCCGCGCTGACCGATTTCATCTTCATGGTCGACGGCAAAAGCCACATGTTCGTGACCGGCCCCGATGTCGTGAAGGCCGTTACGCACGAGGAAGTCGGCAAGGAGGAGCTCGGAGGGGCCTACACGCACAGCAGCAAAAGCGGCGTGGCCCATTTCATCGGTCCGAGCGAGGAGGACGTGCTGATGAGCATCCGCGAGCTGTTCGGCTTCCTGCCGTCGAACAACATGGAGGACGCCCCGGTCGTCCCGACCTCGGACGACATCCACCGCGAGGACGAGCGGCTCGATACGCTGATCCCGGCCGATCCGAACGTACCCTACGACGTGAAAGAGCTGATCGAGTCGGTCGTCGACGACCACTATTTCTTCGAAGTGATGCCCCATTTCGCTAAGAACGTCGTGATCGGATTCGCTCGGCTGGGCGGCCGCCCGGTCGGCATCGTCGCGAACAATCCGGCTTTCTTGGCCGGCGTGCTCGACATCGACGCCTCGGACAAGGCGGCACGTTTCATCCGCTTCTGCGACTGCTTCAACATACCGCTCATTACGCTCGAGGATGTACCCGGCTTCCTGCCGGGATGCACGCAGGAGCACGGCGGCATCATCCGCCACGGCGCGAAAATCGTCTATGCCTATGTCGAGGCGACGATCCCGAAAATCACGCTGATCCTGCGCAAGGCCTACGGCGGAGCCTATATCGTGATGTCGAGCAAGCAGACCGGATCGGACGTCAATCTGGCCTACCCGACGGCCGAAATTGCCGTAATGGGAGCCGAGGGGGCCGTCAACATTCTGTTCCGTCACGCCGACGAGCAGCAGCGCGCGCAAGCCGTCAAGGAGTACCGCGAACACTTCGCGAATCCATACCGGGCGGCCGAGCTGGGCTATGTCGACGAGATCATCCTGCCGCGTCAGACCCGTTTCAAGCTGATTCAGGCCCTCGATATGGCGCACAACAAGATCCGGAGCAATCCGCCCAAGAAGCACGGCAACATGCCGCTGTAATTTTCCGTACAGCGGCGCAGATTACCGTTTCCCCCGAACGGCGGCCGACATCGTGAGCAATCCGTCTTCCGCCCGACAGAAGCAGGAGATTCCGTAACAGAGAGAACGGTAGCAGGGAACCCGCATCCGCAGAAACGTTCCGCCCCGCAAGCGGACGATACGGAAGGACGACCGGTCCCAAGGCCGCCTGCAACGAGCCGCCTTCCCGGTCGTTACAAACGAAAACGAAGCCTTGCGGCTGAACGCATGTTCAGCCGCAAGGCTTTTTTCGACCTGCCTCCGCCGTAATCAAATTTCCCCTGCCGTGCCGGACATAAGGAATCGGGGGTTCGTCCGACAGAGTCGTTCACGGAACCCCGCCGGAATCGTCAGCCGTCCGCCGTAAATCAGCCGGGCAACGACAATCCGGACAATAGCCGGAAAAAAAGAACGGTTTCGTTCGAAACCGCTTTCCGCGAATACGGAAGACCCGTTCACAGCATAACCGTCACGAAGCCCGACACGCCCGAAACACGCTCTGCATTTTATCGGGAACGATCGCCGGCAATCCGGAGTCCCTTTACCCGAAAAAAGCATCGGCCCCGGCGCAAAAACGTGCCAAGGTCGATACTCCCATTCTCATACGGCCGAAACAGGCTTTCTCCTATCCGCAGGCAGCCGTATCGAAAGCCTTCGCCCGCTCGCGGACCGGTCCGTCATCCCGATCCGGCCGAGCTCCTATCGCCCGGTCTGTTCCGCCGGAGTTTCGGCATTCTTGACGTAACGGTCGAGCCAGTTGAAAAATTCGCGGTTCCATACGAGCGAATTCTGCGGCTTGAATACCTGATGCGCCTCGTCCTCGAACGAAACCAACCGGCTCGGCACGCCCATCAGGCGGGCGGCCGTGAAAGCCTGCAGGCTCTCGGTGTACGGAATCCGGAAATCCCGCTGGCCTGAGAAAATCAGGATCGGCGTATCCCAGTTCTTCACGAACTTGTGCGGAGAGTTGGCATACGAGCGGCGGGCCACCGGCGAGTCGCTCCAGTAGGGACCGCCGAGGTCGTTGTTCGGAAACCAAAGCTCCTCGGTCGCGCCGTACATGCTCTCGAAGTTGAACATGCCGCAGTGCGCGATGAACGCCTTGAAACGCTTCTGATGGTTTCCGGCCAGAAAGAAGACCGAATACCCTCCGTAGCTCGCCCCGACGCAGCCCAGCCGGTCGCGGTCGACCCACGGCTCGGCCGACACGTCGTCGATCGCGCTCAGATAGTCGCGGATGTTCTGTCCGCTGTAATCGCCCGAAATCTGATCGAGCCACTCCTGCCCGAACGACGGCAGGCCGCGCCGGTTCGGCGCCACGACGACGTAGCCCTGAGCCGCCATCAGCTGCAGGTTCCACCGGTAGCTCCAGAATTGGCTCACGACGCTCTGCGGACCGCCTTGGCAGTAAAGCAGGGCAGGGTATTTTTTAGACGGATCGAAATCGGGCGGCAGCACGACCCAGACGAGCATCTGCTTGCCGTCGGTCGTTTCCACCCATCGCTCCTCGACTTTCCCCATTCGGATACGTTCGTATATCTCCGCGTTGGTGTTCGTGATGCGCGTCATCGCGCCGTCCGACGGATTCACGTCGAACAGTTCGGTGGGCGAGCCGAGCGTAGTCATTTCGGCCACGACGCGCCCGCCCGCCGCCGAGAATGCGTTCAGATCGTGCGCTCCGGAAGTAATCACGCGCACCGGACCGCCCGAAAGCGACACGCTGCAAAGCTGGATCGTCGCGCGGATCGGCGACAGGAACAGCAGCGTCGAGTCGTCGGCCCAACGGACATTGCCGGCATTGTAGTCGAAACCTTCGGTCAGATATCGCTTGCTTCCGTCGGCGAGACTCATCACGAACAGCCGGTCCTTATCCGATTCGTTGCCCGGGCGCTCCATGCTCGTAAAAGCGATCATCGAATCGTCGGGCGAAAAGACGGGATACTTGTCGTAGCCCGGCATTCCCTCGGTCAGATTGCTCGTCCGGCCCGAGGCTACGTCGTAGAGATAAATGTCCGAGTCGGTGCTCAGCGCGTACTGCGTACCCGTCAGTTTCTTGCAGGTATAGGCAAGCTGAGTGCCCGCATGGTTCCATGCGATCTCCGACGCGTCGAAATAGGGAGCCAGCGGGGCGTCCCACGGCTCGCCCTCCATGATGTCGGTCCCGCCGGTCACCCGGCCGGCCATGTCGGCGACGAACAGGTGCAGGTAGCTTCCGTCGTCCCAATAGTCCCAGTGGCGCTCCATCAGATCGTCGTATATTTTCGCCTTGGACTGTCCCAGATCGGAATAGAGCTCCGACGAGCTCCGCTTCACGACCGGCACACGCTTGATATACAGAATCCGGTCGCCCGAAGGGGCCACCGAGAATCCTTCCACGCCGCCCTCGATGTCGGTCACCTGAGCCAGATTGTTCCCGCTGGGCGCGGCCGACCAAACCTGACCACTGCCCGTGCGGTCGGACAGAAAATAGATTTTCTTTCCGTCGGCGCTCCACTGGACCGACGACTCGTTGCTGCCGGGATCGGTCACACGGACGGCCTTGCCGCCTCCGGCCGGTACGGACCAGATGTCGGTCGTCCCCTTGTTCTGCTCCATATCGTAGCGGGTCACCGTATAGAGCACGGTGCGCCCGTCGGGCGAAAGGACGGAGCCCCCCACGCGTCCCATTTTCCACATCACCTCGGCAGTCAGGATGCCGGCGGCCTTCTCCTGCTCGGTCAGCGAGTTCTTCGTTTCCATTCTGTCGTTTCTTTTCTGCGGGCCTTCGGCGCACGATGCCGCCGCGACGCACAGCGCCGCGCCGAGCAATACGGTTACGGTTTTCTTCATGGCTATATGTTCGGTTGGATCAGTCGGAGAGTCCCGCCTCGCGGAACACGTCCCGGATTGTGTAGTAAGCCCCGGACAAGCGGGCGGGAATCTGCTCGCGCGCGACCCATTCGGCCCGCGTAATCCCCTCGACGGTCTGCGGCCGGGGAGCGACGGCTCCCGCATAGCGCATCCGGTACCAGCTCGTCCGCTTGAGCACCCAGCGGTCGCCGATGCGGTAGCAATGATAGGTATCGGCGATCTTGTCGTCCCGCCGCAGTTCCTGCAACGGCAGCGCGCACTCCTCGGACACCTCGCGCACGGCGCACTCCTCGATCCGCTCGCCCGGCTCCAGCTTGCCCTTGGGCAAATCCCACCGCCCGTTGCGGAAAATCATCAGCACGCGTCCCCCGGCATCCGAGACCAGACCGCCGCCCGCTTCGATCAAGGGCATCGACGCGCGGAACCCGTCGAAAACGGACTCTATTTTTTCGGATATTACGGTTAACTTTTTGGTAAATTGAAGTTTTTGCAACAACTTTGTCATAGAAACGCTTTCGCCGGGAGAGACCGCGAGCGACGGTTCGCCGTCTCCGGCATGCCCTTCCGGGACGAAGCGGATGCAGCTGTTCTCGACATAAACTTTATAAACACTCATAATGAACGATTTATCGAGTAAGATAGCGGAAAGCCTGTTACAAATTAAGGCAATTAAATTAAATCCGGCAAATCATTTCACATGGGCCTCGGGCTGGTATTCCCCGATCTACTGCGACAACCGCAAGATTCTCTCGTATCCGGCCGTTCGCAAGCAGGTCTACGAAGGCTTCGAGCGGATCATCGCCGAGAAATACCCCGACGCCGACATCATCGCCGGCGTCGCCACCGGAGCCATCGCGCACGGCGTGCTGGTCGCCGAACGGATGGGCAAGCCGTTCATCTATGTCCGCAGCTCGCCGAAAACGCACGGGCTGACGAACCAGGTCGAGGGCGAATACTGGCCCGGCGCCAAGGTCGTCGTCGTCGAGGACCTCGTCTCGACGGGCGGGAGCAGCCTGAGCGCCGTCGAGGCGCTGCGCGAGGCGGGATGCGACGTGTTGGGCATGGTGGCCATCTTCACCTACGGTTTCCCGACCGCCGCCGAGAATTTCGCCGGAGCCGACGTGAAGCTCGACACGCTCAGCGACTACAAGACGATGATCGAATTGGCGGCGAAACAGGGATATGTCCACGAGGACGAGCTGCAAACTCTCCAGCAGTGGCGGCGCGACCCTGCGAACTGGAAAAAATCGGCACAGTAATCGCTATGGAGAAGTACGAAAGCAAACACGTCCGGATCCTGCGTCCGGCCGAAACGGTTTACGGCGTCCTGTCGCGTTTCGACAACCTGACTCCGGTGCTCGCCGACAAGGTCGAAGGGTGGACGGCCGACGAAAACACCTGCTCGTTCAAGGCCAAGGGCTTCCCGGTCCGGCTGCGCATGGTCGAGAAAGAGCCTTTCAAGCTCGTCAAGGTGACCGGCGAGGACGGCTCGCCGATGGACTTCACGTTCTGGCTGCAGTTGGTTTCCGCCGACGTCAGCGACACGCGGATGCGGCTCGTGCTGCACGTCAAGCTGAACATGATGATGAAAATGATGATCGGCGGCAAGCTGCAGCAGGCGCTCGACCAGATCGCCGACCAGATCGCCGAGGCGTTCAACAACGCGCCTGTCTGAAAAACGCCTGTCCCCGCACGGCTCCCCAAGCGGAGCAAGGCGGAACCGCGCGGAAAGTAAAAAGAGCTCAAACGGATCACCCGTTAAACTCACAGCATATGATCAACATTCTGGTAACCATCACCGTCTCGGAGCAGAACCGCCCGCAGACGTTGCGACTGCTCGAACAGCTGACCGAAGCCTCGCAACAGGAAAACGGAAATATCTCCTATCAGCACTACCTGCATCCGACCGATCCCGAGCAGCTGCTGATCGTCGAACTGTGGCAGAACGGCGAAGTGCTGGCCGCCCACGAGGCTACCCGCCACTTCACGACGCTGCTTCCTCAGATCGAAAAACTCTCGGACGGCATCGACATCCGCAAGTTCGACGCGGAGCCGGTCGTGGAATAGCCAAGGCGCTTCCCGCCCGACTCGTGCCCAAGCACGCTTCAAAACGGCGCTCGATACGATCTGAGTCGTGCTCTCGAAACCCAACCAACCTAAAACTTATACCTATGAGCGCAATCAAGCGGACGACCGCCGGAATATTGTTTCCGGCGTGTATTCTCATTTTATCCGGATGCAGAGACAAAAACTCGGCCGGAACCGATCCCGCCGTCGAGCTGAAAACAACGACCGTCACGCTGGCGGGAGCGACAGGCAGCGAGCAAAACGTCTCTTTCGGGGCCACGGTCGACTGGACCGCCGCGCTGACGGACCCGAAGGCCGCCGAATGGTGCGCGGTCACCCCGACCCGGGGTAAGGCCGGATCGGAGCTGAAGCTGACGGTCCGGTCGCTGCGGACCAATGACACGGACGGCGAGCGGACGGCCGAAATCGTCGTCACGGCCGGTACGGCCAGCGGCAAAGTGACCGTCACCCAAGTCAAACAAGGCGTACTGGCCGTCAATCCGGCCCGTTTCGACGTTCCCGGCATCGGAGCCACGATCGATGCGACCGTGCAGCAGAACGTCGAATACTCGGTGGTGATACCCGACTCCGTCGCTTCGTGGATTCTTCCCGCCGACGGCTCGAAAGCGGTCGTTGACCGACTGTCTTTCGAAGTGAAGCCGAACGAGACGCCGCACGTGCGCGAAGCGGTTGTCCTGCTTCGCGACCTGCACAGCGAACTGAAGGGTGAAATCGCCATCCGCCAGCGATCGGCATACGTACCCGAGATCACCGACGGCTGGGATATCTACGGCGGCGGCGGTTACCGGTACGGCCCATCGATCATGATCCATGACGACGGCACGATCGACGCATGGTTCGCCGCCCCGGGCGGCCAGTACGGAGACAACGTGCTCCTGTACGAGAACAAGGGCCAAAACACGCCGGTCAGACTCGGTGCCGCCGGCTCGTCGGTGGGTCAGCGATTCACAGCCGACAGGCCGTTCTACGCCGCCGGGGCGATCTGTGTGAACTGGAACGGTCAACCGTGCGGGCTGCGCCTTTCGCTTTACCGCTGGGACACGAGCTACGATCGAACGGTCGCCTCCACTCCCGTCGCACGCCAATCGTTCACGAACTATGCCGACGGCGGATTCGTCCATGTCACAGCCTCCGAAGGCAAGTTTCCGGCGGGAACCTATCTGTGGGTCATGGACGAAGGCACGACGGAGCATTCCGGACTGTGGAAGCATCCGGGCGTCGTCACGGGCGTCACGAACTACCAGAACGGACAAGCGGTCGACTTCAGCCTGGCAGGTCAGTACATGTTGGAATATTCGGGAGGAAGCACATTCTGGGATCAAGCCTCCTACCAGCGATCGGAGGACGGCGGAATCAATTGGAGTCAGGAGAAAATGGTGCTGCTGCCGACCGAGTTCTCGTCGGACCACTTCTCGGTCTGCGACCCTGGCGTCGCGCGCTGGGGAGGCTACTACTACGCGGGCTATACGTCGACCGAGAACCTGAACATGGTCGAGAACCACGTCTACATTGCGCGCTCGCAGTCGCCCGAAGGTCCGTGGGAGAAATGGAACGGCACGGGCTGGACGACCGGTACGGACGTGCAGCCGATGATCCGCTATACGGACGACCCGACCGCTTTCGGAGCCGGCGAGCCCTCGATCGTCGTGCTCGACGGAACGATCTACTTCTATTACTCGTGGAACGACTCGGGTACCGGCATCAAGACCAGGCTGGCGACGGCCGACGCGACCGATCCGCTGTGGCCCGCCCACCTCGATTTCCACGGCGTCGTGATCGATAAAAGCGCGATCGCGGGCTCCGACCATTGCGACGTGAAGTACCGCGAGGACATCGGCAAGTTCCAAGCCGTCCACACGGCCTCGCGGATGAGCGCCGACAGCTACATCGTGCTGTGGCAGTCCGACGACGGCATCTGTTTCGAGAAAATCGCCGAGTTGCGGGACGGCCTGCAGCCCTATCTCCACAATTGCGGATGGAGCGGCGACGAGCTCGGGCATATCAAGCCCGGCGTACAGCAGTACATCGCGTACGCTTACGGAACCGACTGGGGAAACTGGAAAACCCGTTGGAGCCGGGTCGATTTCTGACCCCGGCCAAACGCCGGACAGGATAGCCCGAGGAAGGCACGGGACTCGGTCCGCACGAATACGGTATAGGACGTCCGGAGCGGGAAACCTTCCCTCCTTTCGTCCCAAAAACGGAAAGCAAAGCCTGACAATCGGCGATTGTCAGGCTTTTTCGTTGACCCACCAAGACTCGAACTTGGAACGACAGAACCAAAATCTGCTGTGTTACCATTACACCATGGGTCAATCCGCCTCCGGACCAACCGGACGGGCAAATATAGTTCAATAATTCGTCATCTGCAAATTTCGTCCACGATCCGCCGAGTCGCCCCGCGATGGGACTCGACATACGTCCTGCATGCCTCGCCGGCACGTTGCGTCGCCGCGGGATCGCGGTACAGGCGGTCGAACCACTCGAGCAGTTGCGCGCCGTCGGCGATGCTCTCGGCTCCTCCCGACTCGATCAGGTCGCAGGCTTCCCGGAACTTCCCGTAATGCGGCCCGAACGCCAGCGGCAGGCCGAATACGGCCGCCTCCAGCGTGTTGTGTATTCCCGCGCCGAAACCGCCGCCGATATAACCCCAGCGGCCGTACCGGTACAAGGACGACAGAATGCCGATCGTATCGACTATCAGTACGCCGGCTCCCGCCGAATCAGTCTCCGGGGTCAGTTGCGTATAGCGGAGGGCCGGACGACCGATGCGGCCGATCAGACGCTCGATCCGGTCCGGGTCGATCTCGTGCGGCACGACGATGAACTTGACGTCGCGGTAGCGATCGATCATCCCGAGCAACAGTTCTTCGTCGGGAGGCCATGTGCTCCCCGCCACGAAAACGGGCCGGCCGGCCGCGAAGCGCTCGATTTCAGGCAACCGCTTGGCCCGAGCGGCAATCGAGCAGACCCGGTCGAAACGCGTGTCGCCCGTCACCGATACGCAACGGACGCCGATGCGTCCGAGCAACGCCCGCGACTCATCGTTCTGCACGAAAATATGGCTGAACGCGCCCAAAGCCCGGCGAAACAGACCGCCGTAAGGCCGGAAAAATATCTGACCGCGCCGGAAAATCGACGAAATCAGGTAGAGGCGCGTTCCCTCCTTTCGCATCGCGAGCAGGTAGTTGATCCAGAACTCGTACTTGACGAAAACGGCCACTTTCGGCCGGAAGATGCGCAAAAAGCGCCGCGCATTGCGCGGAGTATCGGCCGGAAGGTAGAATACCCAGTCGGCGCCGGCATAGTTTTTCCGCACTTCGTAACCCGACGGAGAAAAGAACGTCAGCAGAATCTTGTATCGGGGACATGCCTCGCGGAGCGCCTCGATCACCGGGCGTCCCTGCTCGAACTCCCCGAGCGAGGCGGCGTGAAGCCATGCGACCTCGTCGTCCGGTCCGACGACCTCGGCCATGCGGCGGAAAATATCCTTGCGTCCGCGAACCCACAGCCGGGCCTTCGGATTGAACGGCGCGGCCATGCGCAGCCCGGCATTCATCAGCAGAATGCCCAGATCGTAAAGCAATCGCATAGGGTTATTTCAGAATATCCTCGAGCCCCTTGCGGTTCAGTACCGTGATCCGGTCGCCGGAAAGGGCGACCAGACGCTTTTTCTCCAATTCGGCGAGCACGGTCTGCACGGCGCTGCGCGTCGCGTCGAAATACTGCGCTATCTCGCGGATGTCGGGCATCTCGACCGAGGGGGAAGCTTCGGTCGAATGCCCGAGCAAGTAGCCGGCCGCCTTCTCCTTCAGCGAGCGGAACGACAGGAAATAGATTTTTTTCGACCAGACGTTGGCCCGGTTCGAGATGATGTCGATGAAGTTCGACATAATCAGCACGTTGCTTTGCATCAGCTCGAACAGGTAACCCCGATGCAGCGTCATGATCGTCGCGTCGCCGTCGGCCACCACGTCGATCGGCAGTTTGTTGTAGCCGCCGAACAGGAAAGCCGGCGCAATCAGCTGCGGAGCCTCGAGCGGCTCGATCGTCACGGGACGCCCCGACGCGGCGGGCATCTCGCCGTGCACCTTCCCCCGCACGATAATCATCAGGCCCGAATAGGCCGTATCCCGGCGGGCTATCAGCTCGCCGTCGCGGTAATCGGCCAGCGTGTAGTCCCCGCGGCCGTCGATAACTTCATGGATCTGATCTTCCGTCAACCCTCTGAACAGCGGGCACTCGGTCAATATGGAATACATAGCGTTCGCATTATGTTTGTTTTCCGTTGCTGTCAAACGACGGGTGAAATTACCTATTTTCCCGACGATTTCCAAAAACTCGCGCGATACGGCTCCGGCAGTACTGTCGAATGCCCGCAGGAGCATCCGGCACGAAAAACCGCGCCCGGACACACGCTCCGCAGAGCGCCCTACTCGAAGCCCTTTCCTGCAACGCGACGATATTCGAGTCTCGTCCTTTCGGAGCGGACGACTACGAGCCCGTCCATCGCTTCCTCCGGACACGGTCCCCGCCATCCCGTCTTATCGACTTTATCCCTCGGACCGGCTACTGCCCGGCCCCGAAAGACGCCGATTCCGGAATAGCCCCCGGCCGCGGACGGTCATGCAGTATGAACGCAGGCCGCCGTTTCCGCCTCGCGTAGTCCCGAAAGCTCCGGCTTAGTCCGAACGGCCGCCGCAGACGCCTCTCCGTTCGCAGACGCGGACCGGTCCGAAAAATCAGAGAGAAACGCCTCCAGCTCATATGCAATATACTCATTTTTTTGCAGAGCGGCACGCTTTTTCTTCCGGACAGCCGGAACGCGGGGAAAGCGGCAGCGTTTCCGGTCGCACTCAGAATCCTCAAGCGGCACTTCTCAGGACCTTTGCGCGCATCCGGCAATCCGAAAGGCCGGATTCGCACGATATAAAAGAGACGGCGGATATGCGCCGATAACAAAAAAAAACTTATTTTTACGACCGGTACGGTCTGCCGGAACGCCGGCTTCCGAACCGTAAAGCGCTTATGCCGAACATCCGAGAGCATCGTCGAGCTGCCCGCATGCTCGCATAACGCCAAGAACGAAACTACGAACCCTAACTTCCCGAAACCCATGCCGCAAACGGAAATTCCCGCCGCCGCTTTCGCCGACACCAAGCCGCATTACGACATACTGGACGGATTGCGCGGAGTAGCAGCCCTGACGGTCGTCTGCTTCCATCTGTTCGAAGCCTACGCCACCAGTCATCTGGACCAGAAAATCAATCACGGATACCTGGCCGTCGATTTCTTCTTCATTCTCTCCGGCTTCGTCGTCGGCTACGCCTACGACGACCGGTGGAAAAAGATGACCGTCGGCGACTTCTTCAAGCGCAGGCTGATCCGCCTGCAGCCCATGGTCGTGATCGGAGCCCTGATCGGAGCCGTCATGTTCTACTTTCAGGGCTGCCCGGTCTGGGATGTCTCGAAAATCTCCGTGACCATGCTGCTCGTAGCCACGCTGATGAACGCCCTGCTCATCCCCGCGACCCCCGGTTCCGAAATCCGGGGAGTCGGCGAGATGTATCCGCTCAACGGCCCGAGCTGGTCGCTGTTCTTCGAATACATAGGCAACATTCTCTACGCGCTCTTCCTCCGCAGACTTCCCACTCGGGCTCTGGCCGCGCTGGTCCTGCTCGCGGGCTGCGGCCTGACCGCGTTCGCCGTATGGGGACCGCTCGGCGACATCTGCGTCGGCTTCGCCCTGACGGAAGAGAACATAGTCGGCGGCTCCTTGCGCCTGCTGTTCTCGTTCTCGGCCGGGCTGCTGATGTCGCGCGTATTCAAGCCCGTCCGTGTCAGGGGAGCTTTCTGGATAGGCGCTCTGGGAGTCGTCGCGGTATCGGCCGTGCCCCGGATCGGCGGCAGCGAGCACCTGTGGATGAACGGGCTGTACGACGCCGCCTGCGCCATCGCGGTCTTCCCGCTGATCGTTTATCTCGGAGCCTCGGGCAAGACGACGGACAAGGCGACGACGCGGATATGCAAGTTCTTGGGCGACATATCGTACCCCCTGTACATGGTACACTATCCTTTCATATACCTGTACTACGCATGGGTCAAGAACGAGAACCTCACGTTCGCCCAGTCGCTGCTCGGAGCCGCGGCCCTCGTCGTCGGCTCGGTCATACTGGCCTACCTGTGCCTGAAACTGTACGACGAACCGGTCCGCAGATTCCTGACAAAACGCTTCCTGAACATAACGAAACGTCCGTAAGGCCGGCTACGAGCCTCTCCGTGCATGCTTCCGCACATCCGCGCGGGCATGAGAAAAGACGGCTCGTTTCCGTGCCGGCAGGTTCGCGCCGCACTTTCCCGTCGCCGGTCCGGCGACGAGGCTTAACCTTTTCTTAACCCAAAAGCAACTCTATCTTAACCGTCTCTTAAAGTTGCGTTCATTCTCCCGGACTACCTTTGCGGCAAACCGATGAGAATGCCTTTGAAAAAGATCGCCCTTCTGCTCGCGGCGCTCGGCCTGACGGCCGCCGCCTGCGCCCAGAAACTCAAGGGAAGCGACACGCTGCTGCCGCTGGCCCAGAAAGCCGCCGAAAACTATTCGGAGAAAAATCCCTCGGCCCATGTCACCGTCACGGGCGGAGGCAGCGGAGTCGGCCTGTCGTCGCTCCGCGAAGGCACGACCGACATCGCGATGGCCTCGCGTCGGATCAAGTTCGACGAACGGGTCCGGATGCAGCAGGCGGGCCGTCCGGTCGAGGAACTGACCGTCGCGTTCGACGCGCTGGCCGTCATCGTCCATCCCTCGAACCCGGTCTCCCGACTGACCCGGGAACAGCTCGAAGGGATTTTCCGCGGCAAGATCACAAACTGGAAGCAAGTGGGAGGCGAAGACCGCAAGATCGTCGTCTACTCGCGCGAAACGAGTTCGGGAACTTACGAATTCTTCAAGGAGAGCGTGCTCAAACACCGCAACTACATGCCTGCCGTACTGAGCATGCCGGCCACGGGCGCGATCATCCAGTCCGTCAGTCAGACGCCCGGAGCGATCGGTTACGTCGGACTGGCCTATCTCAACCCGGAGGTCAAGGCGCTCGCCGTTTCTTACGACGGAGGCGGGAGCTACGTCGCCCCGACGTTCGACAATGCCCGGTCGAAAAGCTACCCGATCGTCCGGCCGCTCTACTTCTATTATACGAAATCGAACGAGGCCGCCGTCCGGCCGCTGGTCGACTACCTGACTTCGGACGAGGGACAGGCTATGGTGGCGTCCATCGGTTTCATTCCGATCCGTTAAAGCCCGTCCGAGCGCGACCCAATCACCGAAAACCGTGAAACTGAAACCGAGAAAAATAGCGGAGGCCGTCGCCGAGAAAATCCTGATGGCGAGCGGCTACCTGACCAGTATCGTGATCGTACTGATCGTCGTCTTTCTGTTCCGCGAGGGAGCCGGTCTGTTCGACTCGCCGGCCGTTGAGCAAGGCTACGTGCTGGCCGTCAACCGGGCGAACCCGGTGCAGAGCCTGACTCCGGAACAGATCATGCAGATATTCGACGCCGACCTGACGAACTGGAGCGAGGTAGGAGGTCCCGACGACTCGATTCTGGTCTTCCGGCTCGACGACATCACGAGCTACGCGACCGAGCAGGAGCTCGGAGCCGACCTGAGCCGCGCGCCGCAATGTCTGAGCCGGATCGTGGCCGATCATCCGAACATGATCGCCTATCTGCCCGAACAGTACGTCGCCCCCGACTTCGCCGGCAAGGTTCTCGGCGAGGGACGGATCACGCCGGCGAGCTTCTTCGCCGGGCGGCAGTGGTATCCGACCGCCGCGCCGGCCCCGCAGTACGGCCTGATTCCGCTGCTGGCCGGCACGCTGTGGGTCAGTCTGGCGGCCATCCTGATCGCATTGCCGCTGGGGCTTTCCGTCGCCATCTACATGGCCGAGCTGGCCGACTCGCGGCTGCGCCGGATGCTGAAACGGAGGATCCCCATTCCCCAGATTTATCAGGGCGCGGATTACCGGCTGTGGATCGATCGGTATTACATCGCCGCACAGCGCCTTGCGGATGAGAGCGTTCGCTACGCCTACCTGACGCGAATCCACATTCACAGCGAGCTGCTGGCGAACAGAAGCTCAATTCGAAAAAATGGATTCGCCCTTCTGGATTCAGAAGCATTGGCGGAGTTCGCCGCCGCACGCCGCGCCATGGAGCGCTACCAGACGGATTATGCCCTGCGCCTTTCCTGCCCCACAGAGGGCGGCACGGCGCGGCTTAATCTGGACGCGGCATGGAGCTGCGCGTGAGCGTTCTCCCCGACACAGGGCAAACGTTGCGGCAACAGGGGCAAAGGAAACGCCAACGGG
>ERZ857801.1298-NODE-1298-length-27071-cov-5.446328_pt1 | contig 27071 bp, 19 predicted proteins | sample MGYA00519762_ERZ857801 | MGnify/ENA primary metagenome ERZ857801 (study PRJEB31778, sample SAMEA3449368) | human gut metagenome | biome: human gut; feature: human-associated habitat; material: faeces | place: United Kingdom | collected 2010/2012 ...
GCCCAGCAGCACCGGCAGGTGCAGAGCCTGGCTGTCCTGGCCATGTTTACCGCCATTCTCTTTCTGCTCACCTTCACCCCCATCGGCATGATCGACCTGCCCATCATTAAGGCCACCGTGCTCCATGTGCCAGTCATCATCGGCGCCCTCCTTCTCGGACCCAAGAAGGGAGCCTTTCTGGGCGGCATGTTTGGTCTGGCCAGTCTTTTGAAAAATACCCTGGTACCCAACCTGTCCTCCTTTGCCTTTTCCCCCCTGATACCGGTACCAGGCCTGGACCGGGGCAGCCCCTGGGCCCTGGTGGTTTGTTTTGTGCCCCGTATCCTTGTCGGCGTGACCCCCTGGCTGGTCTATACGCTGCTTCAGGCCCTGTCCCGCCGCCGGGGCTCCGTCCTCCAGGCTGGCAGCATGGCCCTGTCCGCCGTGGTGGGCGCCTTTACCAACACCGCCCTGGTAATGGGACTGATTGCTCTGCTGTTCCGGGATGCCTACGCCGCGGCCCAGGGGATTCCAGCCGAGGCAGTGCTGGGCTTTATTCTGGGCATCGTGGCGGCCAACGGTGTGCCTGAGGCCATTGTGGCGGCCATCCTTGTCCCCGCGGTGTGCATTCCCATGGGAAAGGCTCTCAAGCTCAACCGCGCTCCCCTGGCCGCCCGGGAGCCCGCCTGAACCATGCTGCTGACCATTGACATTGGAAACACTACAGTCGCTGTTGGCGGCTTTCTGGGGCCGGAGCTGCGCTTTGTCCGCCGCCTGCCCAGCGACCGGAACATGGACGCCGCCGTCTGCGCCGCGCGCATGAGAACCCTGCTGGCAGAGGAGGGAGCGGCCCCCCAAGACGTGGAGGGAGCGGTGCTCTCTTCGGTGGTTCCCTCCCTCACCCAGGTCGCCGTCCAGGCGGCGGAGGCCCTCACCCGCCGCCCTGTCCGGGTGCTGGGGCGGGATCTCGACCCCGGCCTGCCCACCGGAGACTATGACGCCTCCAACCTGGGCATGGACCGGCTGGTGGACTGTGTGGCCGCCCTGGCCCGGTGGCGGCCCCCTCTGGCGGTCTTTGACATGGGCACCGCCACCACCCTGTCGGTGGTGGATCGGGAGGGCATATTCCGGGGCGGCATGATTCTCCCGGGGCTGCGCCTGTCGGTGGACGCCCTCAGCGCCCGGGCTGCCCAACTCCCTTGCATTACTTTTACCCAGCCCGAGGGACTGCTGGGTACCGATACTGTGTCCTGCATGCGCAGCGGCGCCCTCTACGGGGCCGCCGCCGCCCTGGAGGGGATCTCCCTCCGCCTGGAGGAGGAGCTGGGCCCCGTCACCGTAGTCCTTACCGGCGGTCATGGCCGTGACATTCTACCCCTGCTCCGCCGGGCGGCGGAGTATGAGCCCCATCTTCAATTGATGGGTCTGCGGGAGCTGTGGCTCCGCAGCCTGTGAAAAAAGGCGGCGTACCGGATCGGTACGCCGCCTTTTTTCAGCCCGGCCGCTCCCCTGTGACCCGCCGCTTTTTGTGGCGGTACCACACGCAGTTAAAGACATTTCCCAGAATCAGGATGTTCCCACACAGGTAGAGCCACACCAGCAGGATAATCACCGAGGCCAGGGACCCGTAGACCAGGGAGTACCTGGAAGACAGGCCGATAAACCAAGAAAACAGGGCGGTGGCGGCCACAAGGGCCACGGCGGCCAGAAAGGCCCCTGTAAGGATAGGCGGCCTTGGCCTGCCTCGGGGCGCGGCCATCCGGTACACCAGCAGGACAAAAAGGAACACCAGCAGGAACAGCAGCAGAAATCGGAACCATTGCCAGTCCCAAGGCAGGGTGACCGTTTCCAGGCGAAACAGGCGCTCCACCAGATGGAAGAGCCACCCGCCTGTGAGGAGCACCACCAGGGCCAGGTAGATGGTGAGCAGAAAGAGCACCGAAAAGGCCACGCTGGCCGCGATGCGCCACACCCCTGCATAACTCTTGCGTCCGTAAAGATCTTCCATAATATTCATCAGCGCGCGGAAGGCAGCGGAGGCGGAGAACAGGGTCATAATCCCTCCCGCGGCCAGCAGGGCGGGTGACTGGTTTCCGGTAATATACTGAATATAGTCCCCTAAAATCCCCAGCGTCTCCCGGGGCAGGAAGGGGGAGGCGGCCTCCAGTACGGCGTTGATGTCCAAATGGAGCAGACCGATGAAGGCGTTAATGCAGATAAGGACAGGAAAGAAGGTGAGAATCAGAAAGTAGGCCAGCTCCGCAGCCGAACGGGATACCCGCTTGGAGAAATAGAGCTCCCCTACCTCCAGCCCAAACCGGACCGGCTTCCACTCCAGCAGCTTTTTCATCCTTCCCCGCCTCCCCCGCGTCTCTTTTCCAGCATACCCGTTTTCTCCCGCGAAAAAACGAAAAAGACCGCCTGCGGATGCAGACGGTCTCCCCTTCGACCAGACCTTTAGGCCAGCTTATTCAGCTTAATGGTCATGGCGCTCTTCTTGTGAGCGGCGTTGTTCTTGTGCAGCAGACCCTTGACCACAGCCTTGTCGACCGCCTTAACGGCCACCTTGTAAGCGCCCTCGGCCTCGCTGCGGTTGCCTTCGACCACCGCGGCCTCGAACTTCTTGATGTCGGTCTTCAGCGCGGACTTAGCGGCCTTGTTCTGCGCAGCCTTGGTCTTGTTCACCAGGACACGCTTCTTGGCAGACTTGATATTCGGCAAACCAAACACCTCCTCCGATTTTAAAATAAAGTATGATTTGAGCATCGAAACTCTGTGCGGATATGTATTATAACATTGAGGTCTGGAAAAAGCAACTGTTTTTTTCAGAAAATTAGAAAAAGGTTTTTCCTGTTCTCCTGTGCAAAAATCCGCCGGGCGGCGGACAGACTAAGGGGAGCAGGCGCCCGCCCCCGGGGAGCGGTCGGGGGCGGGGCACACAAATTTATATAAGGAGGGGACCCATATGCGCCAACGGAGAACCGACCTGGCCCTGGAGGCCAAGGAGCTGTGGGAGGAGAGCGCCCGGCAGACCGCCAGGCTGGAGGGGGTGGCGGCCTTCACGGAGACCCGGGAGGGTTTTTTGACGGAGACGGTGGAGATTTTGGACGAGCGGGGGGAGAAGGCCCTGGGCAAGCCGGCGGGGCGGTATGTGACCCTCACCATGGACGGCCTGGCCCGGCGGGAGGAGGACGCCTTTCCCCGGGCGGCCCGGGCGGTGGGGGAAGAGCTGGCCCGGCTCATGGACGGGGTGCCCGACCGGGGGCTGGTGCTGGTGGTGGGGCTGGGCAACCGGGCCATCACCCCCGACGCCATTGGCCCCAAGGTCCACGAGCACACCCTGGTGACCCGCCACCTGGTGGAGCAGTTGCCAGAGCACTTCGGGGCCTTCCGGCCGGTGGCCTCCCTGTCCGCCGGGGTGCTGGGCACCACGGGGATGGAGAGCGGGGAGCTGGTCCAGGCGGTGTGCCGGAGGCTGAAGCCCGCCTGCGTGGTGGCGGTGGACGCCCTGGCCTCCCGGTCTCTGAAGCGGCTGTGCCGGACGGTGCAGCTGTCCGACACGGGGATCGCCCCCGGCTCCGGGGTGGGCAATCACCGGTGGGCCCTGGACCGGGCCTCCCTGGGTGTGCCGGTGCTGGCGGTGGGAGTGCCCACGGTGGTGGACGCGTCCACCCTGGCCGCCGACCTGCTGGGGCAGGAGGAGCTGCCCCCTCTGGGAGAGGGGCGGGACCTGCTGGTCACCCCCAAGGACATCGACAGCCAGGTGGACGATCTGGCCAAAGTCATCGGCTACGGCATCAGTTTGGCCCTCCAGCCGGGGCTGGATGTGGCGGACCTGGACATGCTTCTGAGCTGAACCGGGCGGTCCGCCCTGTTTTTGTGCCGGAGGGGCAGGAACCTCTTGACAAAGGGCGAAAAATGGGTTATGATACTTCAACGATTTAAAGGTTGAAACCATTGAAGTATCAGTAACGGGGGGCCCGCCCCCCTTGGGAAAGGACCGACATAAGATGCCTATCACCGATTTGCTGGAGCGCAACAGCAAGCTCTACGGGGACGAGATCGCCCTGGTGGAGATCAACCCCGAGGTGCAGGAGACCCAGCGGGTCACCTGGAAGGAGTACGCCCTCATTCAGCCCACCTCCACCGCCCCCTACCGCCGGGAGATCACCTGGTCCGTCTTTGACGAGAAGGCCAACCGGGTGGCCAACCTGCTGCTGGGCCGGGGGATTCAGAAGGGACAGAAGGTGGCCATTCTGCTGATGAACTGCCTGGAGTGGCTGCCCATCTACTTTGGAATTTTGAAGGCGGGGGCGGTGGCCGTCCCCCTGAACTTCCGATATACCGCCCAGGAGATCGACTACTGCCTGAAAAAGGCGGATGTGGACGTGCTGTTCTTCGGCCCGGAGTTCATCGGCCGGGTGGAGGACATCGTCCCCAAGATCTCCAGCCAGATGCTGCTGTTCTTCGTGGGGGACACCTGCCCCTCCTTCGCCGAGGACTACCACCGGGCCACCGCCAACTGCTCCTCCGCCGCCCCCAAGGTGCTGGTGGACGACGAGGACGACGCGGCCATCTACTACTCCTCCGGCACCACCGGCTTCCCCAAGGCCATCCTGCTGCGGCACCAGTGCCTGCTCCAGTCTGCCCGGATGGAGGCCATCCACCACGAGACCAAGCACGAGGACGTGTTCCTGTGCATCCCGCCCCTGTACCACACGGGGGCCAAGATGCACTGGTTCGGCTCGCTGTTCACCGGAAGCCGGGCGGTGCTGCTGAAGGGCAACTCCCCCCAGGCCATCTTTGACGCGGTGTCCGGGGAGAAGTGCACCATCGTGTGGCTGCTGGTGCCCTGGTGTCAGGACATCCTGGCCGCCCTGGACCGGGGGGATCTGAAGATCGAGAACTACCAGCTGTCCCAGTGGCGGCTCATGCACATCGGCGCCCAGCCGGTGCCCCCCTCCCTCATCCGCCACTGGATGAAGTATTTCCCCCACCACAAGTACGACACCAACTACGGCCTTTCCGAGTCCACCGGACCGGGGTGCGTCCATCTGGGGATGGACCACATCCACAAGGTGGGGGCCATCGGCGTGCCCGGCTACGGCTGGAAGGTGAAAATCGTGGACGAGAACGACGTCCCCGTGGAGTTCGGGGAGGTGGGCGAGCTGTGCGTCCAGGGCCCCGGCGTCATGACCTGCTACTACCACGACCCGGAGGCCACCGCCGAGGTGCTCAAGGACGGCTGGCTCCACACCGGGGACATGGCTAAGCAGGACGAGGACGGCTTCTACTTCCTGGTGGACCGGAAGAAGGACGTGATCATCTCCGGCGGCGAGAACCTGTACCCCGTCCAGATCGAGGACTTCCTCTCCGCCTACCCCAAGGTCCACGATGTGGCCGTCATCGGCCTGCCCGACCCGCGGCTGGGGGAGATCGCCGCCGCCATTATCCAGGTGAAGGAGGGCATGACCTGCACCGAGAGCGAGATCAACCAGTACTGCACCGATCTGCCCCGGTACAAGCGGCCCCGGCGGATCATCTTCGCCCCCGTCCCCCGGAACCCCACCGGAAAAATCGAGAAGCCCAAGCTGCGGGAGAAGTACTGCGGCGTGCGTCTGGTGGAGGCCCAGAACCGGGGCTGAGGCGGACACAATTTCTTCATACTTTCTTAACACCCGGCCGGAAAACCAACAAAAATTTGGTTTTCCGGCCGCTTTTTTCTCCGCGGCGTCCGGCAGGTTTCCACAAAATCGCCGGAATTTCTCCGTGATTTTCTCGTAACTTCCTGTAGCTTTTTGAAGGAAATTGTAATCTTAACGACTTCTTAACGGTTTTAGCGAAAATCTTAACACGCAAGCCCTTCCCCTTCTGTGAAATTTGTGGTAAAGTCGACGTAAGCTCGAGCCAATTCCTATGCAATTTTGTGTATCGGATCTAACAATTTAGCAAGGATATGGGAAGAGGGTAGATATCACTATGATGGAAATTAGCCTTAATATGTACCATGCCGTAGCGCTTGGTGCTGTTCTGTTCTGGATCGGCGGCGTCATCACCGACAAGGTGAGCGTCCTGAACCGCTATTGTATCCCCGCTCCCCTGGTGGGCGGCCTGCTGTTCTCGATCATCAACTGCATCCTGACCGTCAGCGGCGTGGCCAGCATCACCTTTGACGGCACTCTGCAGACGGTGTTCCAGAACCTGTTCTTCACCACCGTCGGCTTCACCGTCAGCATTCCGGCCCTGCTCCGCGGCGGCAAGTCCGTGGTTCTGGTCCTGATTCTGTCCATTATTATGATCCCCATCCAGAATGCTCTGGGCGGCGGCATCATGCTGGCCTTTGGTCAGGACCCCCTCATCGGCATCGGCATCGGCCCCCCCGCTCTGATCGGCGGCCCCGCCACTGCCGCGGCCTATGGTCCTGAGCTGGTAAAGGCCGGCGCCCCTGCCGGCGCCGACGTGGCCGCTCTGGCGGCCGCCACCTTCGGCCTGGTCTCCGGCTCCCTGATGGGCGGACCCGTGGCCCGCAGCCTGATCGTCAAGCACAACCTGCGCTCCACTGAGGGTCATGCAGCTGCGGCCAAGAGTGCTGAGACTCTGGCTGCCGACGTGGCCGGCGAGAATGAGTCCTTCACCTCCGCCAGCCCCCGCTTCGTCAAGGGCTTCATGCTCCTGCTGGCCGCTCTGGGCATCGGCGCTCAGATCAGCGTATGGCTGACCGACCTGACCGGTCTGACCTTCCCCTCCTACATCGGCGCCATGCTCACCGCCGTGGTCATCCGCAACGTGATGATCGCCGTGAAGGTGGAGTATCCCGACCAGGAGATCGACACCATGGGCACCATGTTCCTGTCCATCTTCCTGGCCCTGGCTCTGTCCAGCCTGAAGCTGTGGGAGCTGGTCGACCTGGCTCTGCCCATGATTATCTGCCTGATTCTGCAGTGCGTGGTCATGGTCATCTTCTCCTACTTCATCGTGTTCAACGTCATGGGCCGCGACTACGAGGCCGCCGTCATGTCCGCCGGCTTCATCGGCTTCGCCATGGGCGCTACTTCCAACGCCATGGCCAACATGCAGGTTGTCACCAAGAAGTATGGTCCCGCTCCGGTCGCCTACTTCGCCATCCCCATGGTTGGCGGTATGTTCATCGACTTCTTCAATGCGGTGCTCATCACCTTCAACATCAATCTGTTTGTGGATATGTTCCACTAATTCAGATCCCCTGTTTACAAAATCCCGTCCCGCGCAAGCGGGGCGGGATTTTTTGCGTCCGGACGCGGAGGTGTCCGGGCGGTCCGGCATGGGCGGCCCGTGGGGGAGGGGCCGGTGCGGACGGGGAGGACCCGGGCGGCTCCTGCCCGGGAGCAGAAGGGGCGGCAGCCCGGAGAAGCGCCGCAGGGGCGGGAAGCCGCCCTCCGGCGGGCCCACGGGGATAGGAAGGAAGCCCAGGCGCGGAAAAAAGGCCCCAGGCACACCGGAGGGCGCGCCTGGGGCCTTTGCAGTTTGTCGAAAAACCTGTGTAAAACAAAATCCGTCTGAGTCTGGGCGGGGGAGCTCGAGGGGGCGGCGGAAGTCACGCCGCGTCGGGCAGCTGCAGGGCGGTCTGTACGGTGAAGCGCTGGCCGTTGTAGTCCACGTCCAGCCGGGCGTGGTATTTTTGGGCCACGGAACGCATCTGGGCCATGCCGAAGCCGTGGGAGGCGGGGTCCTCCTTGGTGGTGAGCAGCTGGCCATGCTCGTCTGTCCTGACATAGCCGTCGAAGGTGTTTTCACACCGCAGGACCAGGAACCCCTTGAAGACGCGGGCCCGGAAGAGAATGGACCGCTCCCGGCCCTCCGGGGTGCGTGCGGCCCCCTCCACGGCGTTGTCCAGCAGGTTCATCAGCAGGGCGCACAGGTCCTCGTCGGGGAAGGGCAGCTCCTCGGGGACGAGGGCGGTGACCCGGAAGGACACGCCGGCGGCGCGGGCCCGTCCGGCGGCGTCCTGGAGGATGGCGTTGACCACAAGGTTGCTGCTGTACAGAAGGGGAGAGGAGGCGGCGCTCTCCTCCTTCCAGTCGTCCACACACCGCTCCAGCCCCTCCAGGTCCCGGGCCTGGAGCATGGAGTCGATGGCCAGCAGGCGGTGCTTGAACTCGTGGCGCAGGGCGGCGCTCTCCCGCATCTTCTGCTCCAGCGCCCGGTAGTTGTCCATAATCAGCTGGTTGCGCAGGGCGAGCGCCTGAGACTCCCGCTGGGTGCGGAGAATGGAGTGGGCCAGCTCCCAGGCGGCCAGCAGGGCGCAGATCATAATTGCCCACAGCGTCACCCAATAGAGGATGCGGACCACGTCTCCGCTTCGGAGGAGGCGGGCCGCGGTCCCCGCGAAGGTGTCCGCCCAGGTGTGGTTCCGGACCGCCGAAAAGGCGGAGAGGGCCAGCATGCCCCCCACGCTGACAGCGGTGAGGATTCCAAATGCCTGCCAGAAGCCGCGCCGGCGCTGGAGGGCCAGATAGACCGCCATGACCAGGGCGGCCAGGACGATCAGCCACGGCCCGGACAGGGCGGCCAGGACCGGCTGGGGCAGGGAGTCCCCCTGGTACCGGACCGCCAGATGCTGAACCGTGCGCAGCGCAGCCGTCAGCATGGGCAGCAGCAGCTGCCAGTTTGGCGTACCCCGGGCCGCGTTCATCAAAAACAGCCCCCAGAACAGGATCAGCATCCGGGTAGACATCTCTGCCGGAAGCCCGTAGCCGCTGACGTCCGGGAAGCGAAGCACCGGCGGCTGAGAAATGGAGGAGGACGGGGAGGCGGGGCGCAGGACCATGGTGAGAGTCTCCCCGCCTCCGACGGGCAGCGTGAGCTGGACCGGGCCCAGCTCAGAGCCCTCCATGGAGGCGAGGGCGACGGAGTACCACACCTGCTGTCCATCGAGATAGACGGCGGCCTCCAGACCGCCGGCGTCAAACATCAGCCGCGTCTCCCGGGCTCGATTTTCCGGAAGGGTGAGGGAGAACTGATATGACTCCCCCTCCTCCAGCGGGGGGAGGGCGGCGGCGGAGTCCAGCGCCCGCTGACTGCCGTCGGCGGACACCACAGCGGCGGTCTCCCACTCCAGGGAGCCCAGAGGAGTTCCGGACTGGGGAATGAAGCGCACAAGATTGGTCAAGCCGAAGCCGACGATGAGAAAGGCCAGCGCATAGGCCCAATTTGTTAGTTTTTTCGTGTTGGCCGCCTCCTTTGGTTAGCGTCGCCTCTACTTTACCAGAGAACGGTGGCGATGGCAAGAGCGGTGCGGCGGTTTTCGACAGGAACCGGCCGGACGGGGCGCGGCCGGAACTCGCCGGAGCTGCGGAGAAAAAACCGCTGGAATCACCGGATTCCAGCGGTTTTCGGCGTTCTCAGGGGGCGCGGGGAATGAGAAATCAGATCTTTTCAAACTGGGTCACGTCGGATACGAACAGGGTGGCCCCGCCCACTGTGACCTCGGTGGGGTAGGGGGCGGACGGCGTGGCCAGCTGCACATTGGAGGAGATCTTCTCCGTCCGGCGGGAGCAGTGCTCCCGGATGATGGAGATGGCCTGGGGCACCCGCTCCTCCGGGGTGCCGATGAGCAGGGTGGTGTTTCCGCCGGTGAGGAAGCCGCCCGTGGAGGACATGCGGGTGAAGTAGTAGCCCGCCTCGGTCAGAGCGGCGCACACCTCGCCGCTGTCCCGCTTGTTGATGATTGCCGTGATCATTTTCATAACAACTGCTCCTTTGCGCCGGGCGGTCTGCGCGGCCTGCTCCAGCCGTCCCCAGATGTGGACGCGCCGGGCATAGAAAATCAAGCCGAGGGTGCCGGTTATGACCTCCGCAATGGGGAAGGCAAACCAGGCATAGGACAGGTCGATGCGGGAGAAGAACCAGAACACAGGGATCAGGCAGAAGATCTGCCGGGTCAGGGAGAGGAGAATGCTGGGCAGCGCCGCCCCGATGGCCTGGAAGAACACCGGGAAGATCAGGGAGAGCACCGCGGGCAGAAAGCTCAGGCCGATGATGTGGAAGGCGTGGGTCCCGATGGCAAAGACCTCCGGCTCTGAGGTGAACAGCCCCAGAAGCTGTGCCGGGATCAGTTCAAAGCAGGCGATCCCCACCAGCATGAACACCATGGCCAGCACAATGGAGTCCTTTACCACCCGCTGGCAGCGGGAGTAGGTCCCCTTGGCGTAGGTGTAGCTCAGCAGGGGGACGATGCAGGTCTGAAGGCCGTTGAGGGGGATGAAGAAGAAGGACTGGACCTTGTAGTACAGGCCCAGGACGGTGACGGCCGCGTCGGAGAAGCCCGCCAGGATCAGGTTCAGGGCCATGATGTACACGGTAAAGAGCATCTGCATGAAGATGGAGGGGTAGCCCAGCTGGTAGATCCGGGCCGCGTAGGCCAGAAACAGTTTGGGGGCCGGGGGTCTGCGGAATCCGGAGGAGACGATCACCGCCGCCAGCACCTGACCGGCCACCGTGGCGTAGGCCGCCCCGGCCACCCCCAGCTCCGGGATGGGGCCCAGTCCGAAGATCAGAAGGGGGTCCAGCACGATGTTGGTGAGGGCGCCGGCGATCTGAGCCGCCATGGGCAGGCGCATATTGCCCCGAGCCTGGTGCACCTTGCTCCAGTTGCTCTCCAGAAATACGCCGATGCTGCCCACGCAGACGATCATGCCGTAGGTGACGGTGTACTCCGCCACAGCGGGGGTGTCGGTGGAGGAGAGGGCGAAGGGCCGCATCAGAAGGGCGCTGAGCAGGGCGAACACCGCCCAGCTGAGCAGGGCCAGCACGGTGCCCATTCCGGCGGTGCGGTCCGCCGTATGGTGCTTTCCCCGCCCGTCCAGGTGGGACATCAGGGTGTTGACGCCCACGCCGGTCCCCACCGCGATGGCGGTAACGATGAGCTGCACCGGGTAGATGATGGACAGGGCGGTCAGACCGTCGTTGGAGTATTGGCCCACAAAGTAGCTGTCCACGATGTTGTACATGGCCTGGATCAGCTGGGCCAGCATCACAGGGGGCGCGATCCGCAGCAGGATGGCCCAAATGCTCTCTGTATCAAAAAGACTGTCGGCAGAACTGGTTTTCATGGCAAGGCGGTACTCCTGGGGCAGTAGTTTTGGGAGAAAAATGGGCGGCGGCCGCCGCGCCCGATCCCCCAAACAGGATTTGCGGGCAAGATTATAGTGGGCCCCCGCCCATTTGTCAAGCTCATTTTCGTCCCGATTCCGCCCCGGTCCCTGGGAAAGATTTGTCTATTTTCACATGGACGGCTCAGCCTGTTCCCGGGTGGGGAACAGGCCCTCGGCCAGAGCGGCGGCCCAGGCCTGATCCCAGGTGTGCCCCTCCAGGCTCCCGGCCTCCACGCCGAAGCACTGGAAGCCGTAGGCGGCCCGGCCCCGGTCGCTGGTGAGGTCGAAGTAGAGCCACTGCCCGTCGATCCGGGCCAGGTCCCACATGTGGTTTTCCGCCCCCAGCTTCCCGCTGACGGTGACACAGGGGATGCCCGCCTGTTCCAGCAGCAGCTGGAACCCCTGGGCATAGCCCCCACAGATGGCCAGGCTGTCGTGGAGGGCCCCGTAGGCGGTGGTGGAGTCGTAGGGCATCTCGCCCGGCTCCCCGTAGTAGCGGAAGTCATAGCGCACATGCTCGGTCAGATAGGCATACAGGGCCTCCGCCTGTTCCCGCCGGCTCATCTCAGGGGTCACCGTCTCCCCATAAATCTGCTCCGCCAGGGCGTCCAGCTCCGCCAGCCGGTCCAGGGCCTGCTGGCGGGTCAGCCCGCCCTGGGGCGTCACCGTGACGGCCGTCCCGTCCCGGCTGAGCTGGCAGAGGAGGTAGCTCCCCCCCACCTGCTGGAGTGCCCGGTTCATGTCGTCCACCGCCAGCCCGGGATCGGTGATGCGGATGGGAATGCTCTCCTGCGCCAATCCATCCCGCGCCGTCTGTACCAGGCTGGCCAGGGAGTCCACCTCCGCCCCCCGGAAGCCCTCCGGGTAGTCCCCGGTGCGGTAGGGCATGTAGGAGATGGTGCAGCGGAGCAGGCCGTCCGCCCCCACCTCCGCGTTTAAGTCGTAGGCGTAGCTGTAAGTCCGGTTGCCGGACAAGATGCCGTAGTAGAGATTTTTTACCGTCAGCGGCAGCTCCTCCTGCCCCTCCAGCGCGGACACGTCAAAGGCGGGGGCTGCTCCGCCGCCGCGATGGCCCGGGTCAGCTCCTCACGGAGCTCCTCCAGGCTGGCCACCGCCGGAGCCCCGGTCTCCGGCTGCTCCGGGGCCGGGGCGGTGGAGGGGGTCTCCTCCGGCCAGTCCAGCCCCAGGTCCTGCCGGATGGCGGTGCGCAGGGCCGTCATGTCCGGGTCGGCCCAGAAGAAGCGCAGCTTCTCCTCGGCCACCGTGTCCCCCTGGGGAACATCGCCCAGCACAAAGACGGCGAAGGTGTCGGCGATGTCCTCGTGGAAGTAGTTGGCCCCGTAGCGGCTCACATAGCGGGTGGGGTTGGCCTCGTAGTCCCCCACGCCGGTGTCCCCCAGCCCGCTCCAGAAGGTGTCATAAAAGTTCTTCCGGAAGGAGCCCTCCACAAAGGTGGCCGGGTCGTGGGTGCCGGTGCCCCTGCTCAGGTCAATCTGGGTCTCATCCTCCAGCAGGACGTGGCCGTACTCGTGGAGAATGGTGTAGGTCAGCTTGCTCCAGTCCCGCTTTTCCCCGTCCTCGTCGTACACATCGTAGTAGTCGATGCTGATGGAGAAGCGGGTGTTGTCGGTGACGTCCCCCTCCTTCACCGGGGAGGTGTAGGCCAGGATGTTGCTGGCACCGTCGGTGAACAGGTTGAATTCTGCGATCTTCTGCCGGGCCTCCAGGGGGAGGATGGAGCACAGGAAGTCCCACACCGCCCGGTCCTCCAGGTCGGAGATGCTGGCCTGGCCGCCGCTCACCGGGTAGGAGGCGAGCACGTTGGTGATGCCCAGGCTGTAGCTGCCCACGGAGACCAGACAGCCCTCCTCGTCAGAGGAGAGGGTGATGTACTTGCTGTATACCGGGTCGGCCCAGCTGATCTGGCCGTCCTCCTCCCGCTCCGGCGCGCCGTACATGGCCTCAATCAGCCCCCGGACCGCCTCCGAAGTATAGCCGGTCTCCTCCGGGCGGATCATAATGCGCTCCAGGAAGCCGTTGCGGTACTGGTAGTAGGTGTTCATGGGGGCCTCCCCGTCGAACCAGCGCATGGAGTAGCGATAGGTCTCATAGGTGTCGGTCCAGCCGTCTCCGGAGATCTCCCAGCTGTCCGCCAGCTCCCCGGCCGCGCCGATGTAGGCCTCGGTGTCCGAGCGGGAGCTGCTGAAATAGATCACGTTCTGCCGGGTCTGGCGGTAGGTGTACCCCTCCCCCTGTGCCCGGGCCAATTCCCGGTAGGAGTCGGTATTGGGGGAGCAGATCTCCTCCGCCGCCTCCACAGCCGTCTCCGCCGCGGAGGCGATGGCGTACAGGTCCAGCTGGTCCGCGGTATCCGCCGCCGTGTGGTACAGGTAGCCCTCCCCGTTCTGCATCAGCAGGACGGATGGGACCCCGGCCAGCTGGAGGGAGGCGTGGTCGCTGGCCGTCTCCGCCCCCCGCTCCAGGGACGGGTCCTTCTCCTGGAGCAGGCCGCTGACCCAGTTGGCCTCCCCGTCCATGGTACACACCAGGGTGCTGTCCGAGCCCAGGCCGCCCAGCATGTCAAACTGGACGTCCCCGATCATCCGGTCCTTCTCCTCCTCTGTCAGCGAGGCGGTGTAGGCCCGGGAGCCGTTTTTGCCGTTCTCCTCGTTGGTGAAGCTGATAAACCGCACCTGGGTGTCGGTGGGCACATCCTTCAGGGCCTGGGCCGCATACAGCAGGGCGGCCACGCCGGAGGCGTTGTCGCTGGCCCCGTAGGCGGTGGGCATGCTGTCGTGGTGGGCGGACAGGATCAGAATATCCGCGTCAGGGGAGGACGCCTCCTTCACGGCGACCACATTGTGTCCGGAGCGGCCCTGGCTGTCCGTATAGGGCTGGAGGGTGACGGTGTACCCCATCTCCCCAAACCGCTCCTTCAAATATTGGACGGCGCTCGCCTCCCCCTGGGAGCCCACAGGCCGGTGGACCGCCGTGAGGGCCTCCAGATCGGTTCGAAGCTGGCTCACATCGGGCAGGGAGCGGGCCTGCTCCAGCATCACCAGGGCCTCCGCCGTGGTGATGGTCCCTGTGGGGGCCATCTGGTCCGCACCCCGCCCCGACATCACCCCCGCCTGGAGGCACCAGAGCACCGGCTCCCGGGCCCAGGCGGCCACGCTCCCCGCGTCCCGGTACTGGGAGAGCCCCTGGGCCGCCGTATCCGGCGAGCCGGCCTGCCGCCAGAGGATGGCGGCAAACTCCTGCCGGGTCACCGGCCGGTCCGGCGCAAAGGTCCCGTCCCCCGCGCCGGAGAGACAGCCCTCCGCCGCCGCCCAGGTCACCGCGCTGGAATATTCCCCGGACACGTCGGAGAAGGGGCAGGCCCCGGAGACAGCGGGACGCCCCGCCGCCTCGTAGAGCAGCTGGGCCGCCATCCCCCGGGTGACAGTTTTTCCAGGGACGGCCAGGAGGTCCCGGCTGATGGAGGCATCCCGGCCCCAGGACAGCGCATCCTCCGCCCACTGGGGCCAGTCCGCCGCGGGAGCCGCCAGCCCCGGCGGGACCATCAGAGCGCCGCACAGCAGCAGGGCAAACAGTCGCTTCATAACATCACCTCATCTGCAAATATGGTACCATAAGAATAGACGGTTTCCAGAGCAAAAAGTTTGGCGGATGGGGCCGGCGCCGGAAAAAACTGGGGCGAAGGGCCCTGTCCCCGGTCCGGAGGACGGAGCCGGCGGGGGAGAAGCGGCAAAAAAGCGGCGAACCCCAGGGTTCGCCGCTTTGGCAGCAGGTCGTGGATTACTTGGCGTTGTGGGACTTGGAGTGGCTGGGGGCCACATACTGGCCGTTCTCCTTCTTGACCAGCTTGCCCTCCTTGACCAGCTCGTTGGGGGTGTAGATGTCGTTGATGTTCCAGCAGCCGGGGGTGGGCACCACGATGTTCTCCATGGGGGCCTCCACCAGGAAGGGGCGGCCGGCCCGGTTGGCCTCCATGGCCTTCTCCATGGCGGGCTTGAACTCCTCCGCGGAGGAGCAGCGGATGGACTCGATGCCGTAGGCCTTGGCCACGTCCGCCCAGTTGGGGGTGTAGGAGGCCCCGTCCGGAGTCTGGAAGACGGTGCCGAACTTGTGGTGGTAGTTGGCGTTCTCCAGCCCCGCGATGGTGCCGAAGGCGGAGTTGTTCATCACCACCCAGGTGACCGCGATGCCGTCCTGGGCCGCGGTGGCCAGACAGGAGGGCTGTACGCCGAAGCCGCCGTCCCCGGTGAGGGTGATGCAGATGCGGTCGGGGGCGGCCAGCTTGCCGCCCAGCACCGCCGAGGCGCCGAAGCCCATGTTGGCCAGGCCGGAGGTGTGGTGGATGGAGCCGGGGACGGTGATGTCGAACTGCTGGGCCACGCCGTTCTTGTTCCAGCCCACGTCGGTGAAGATCAGGGCGTTCTCGGGGATGACCTCCTTCACGTCCTTCAGGATGCGCTGGGGGGTCATGGGGAAGCGGCTGTCGCTGGAGATGGCCTCGTTGGACTTCTTGAAGTCGGCCTTGGCCTGGAGGATCTTCTCCCGCAGGCCGGGGCGCTGCTTGCCCTGGGGGCAGATCTTCTTCACCTCGTCCAGAAGCTGGGTCAGGCCGATCTTCAGGTCGCCCACCGCGCCGATCTCCACCGGGTAGTTGCGGCCGATCTCGGCGGGATCGATGTCGATCTGAAGGAAGGTGGTGCGGTCCGGGTCGAAGGTGACGCCCTGGTACCAACTGGAGCTGTCCGCCTCGCCGAAGCGGGTGCCCAGGCCCAGGATCACGTCGGCGTTCACGGTGAAGGAGTGGGTGAACTCCAGGCCCCAGAAGCCGGTCTGGCCGATCATCAGGGGGTGCCGGTCAGACAGGCAGCCCTGCCCGGCCAGGGTGCGGGAGACGGGGATGTCCAGAAACTCCGCCAGGGCGGCCAGCTCCTCCGAGGCCTGGGCCAGCAGGATGCCGCCGCCGGCGTGGAGCACGGGGCGCTCGGCCTCCACCAGCTTCTTGGCGATGGCCTTGACGGCGGCGGGGTCCAGGGCGGGCTTCACCGGCGCGTGGCTGTCCCGGTAGGTGCGGGACCACAGGTCCTCCTCCATCTCCCGGGAGAACATGTCCATAGGGATGTCCACCAGGACGGGGCCGGGGCGGCCCGACTCGGCCAGGCGGAAGGCCCGGTCCAGAATGTAGGGCAGGGCCTCCACGTCGTCCACCCGCCAGCAGCGCTTGCACACGGGCTTGAGCATGCTGTACTGGTCGCCGTCCTCGTGCATCTGGACCTCCTGGTGGGGGTGGCGGCCGAAGTAGTAGCTGGGCACGTCGCCGGCGATAACCACCATGGGGATGGAGTCTAGGGAGGCGTTGGCCACGCCGGTGAGCACATTGGTCAGGGCGGGGCCCAGGTGGCACATGGCCACGGCGGCCTTGTGGGTGACCCGGGCGTAGCCGTCGGCGGCGGTGGAGGCGATGGCCTCGTGGCGGGTGTTGACAAAGTGGAGCTTCTTGCTGCGGGACAGGGCGTCCAGCATGCCGATGACCGTGTGGCCGCACAGGCCGAAGACATACTTCACGTCCCGCCGCTCCAAGTAATCGACGATCAGGTCTGCTACCAATTTCTTGCTCATAATACTTCCTCCTGCTTTTGAATGAATCGGATTCAAGGCGGAACTGCGGAGGAGGAGGCCGGCACTCCGTGCTCTGTAGACTCCGTCAGGCGATCAAGCTGCGCCGCGTCCGCTGTGCGCAGCGGGGTCCTTCTGATAAAATAGTACCGGAAAGCGCCCGGGATGTCCAATATTCAGTTTTCATTTACCGTTCGACTCTGTGCATGGATTTTTAAAAAACAAAGGGTTTTCTTCATGGGAATATCCCGTCACGGCAGGTCGGAGAGGCCGCTCTTCTGGATGAACTGGGTAAAGACCTCGCCGCTTCGGATGATGAAATCCCGGAAGTATTCCGCCGCCGGGGGCAGGTACTGCTCCTTGTTCCAGGACAGGTACAGGTGCCGGGGCGGAATATCGTTGGAGATGGGGAGGATCTTGGTGTTGTACGGCGCGCCGCCCAGGGGATAGGGGATGATGGCCACCCCGTGGTTGGCGGCCACCAGGCCGTGCATGATCAGATCCTGAGCGGTCTCCATGGTGATGATGGGGCGGATGCCCAGCTCTCGGAAGATCTGGTCGGTGACGCCCCGGAGCTGGCTGTCCTTAGAGAAGGCGATGAAATTCTCCCCGTCCAGTTCCCGCAGGTCCACCGCCTGGTTCCGGGCCAGCCGGTGACCCTGGTGGACCAGCAGGACGATCTGATGGTCCCCGATGTAGGAGGACTCCACCCGGGGGTCGTCCATCTCGGTGGCGAAGACCAGGTCCACCTGCCCCGCCAGAAGCTGATCCCGCAGCCGGCCGTAGGTGGCCTCCTGGTTGAACTGCAGGCGCACGTCCACCCGGTTGGTCTCGGACACGTAGCGCACGATGATGTCCGGGGCGAACTGGGCCAGGGAGGGGAAGCCGGCCATGACCACCGTGCCGGTGTTGGGGTTGATGTAGTCCTCCAGCTTGGACAGGCCCGCCTCCAGGGTGTCGATGGTCTGCTGCACATAGGGGAGAAACAGCCGGCCGTATTTGGTTAGCTCCACATTGCGCCCCTTTTTCACAAAAAATTTCACATTGAGCTCGCTCTCCAGCTCCTGGATGGCGTGGCTCAGGCTGGACTGGCTGACAAAGAGCTCCTTGGCCGCCCGGGTGTAGTGCTCCAGTTCCGCGATTTTTTTGAAGTAATACAGCTGACGCAGATTCATAGGGATACGCCTTCTTTCTCTGTGGTCGGTACGCTTTATTATTTCTGATCTCTGCGGAAATGGCAAGGAAAATGTGCCCTCAGCTCCCGCTCAATTTTTTCGTCTCCCAGGTGCTCAGGGCCACGTCGGCGGAGATGAGCGCCAGGCCCAGGAAGAAGGCGGGGGTGAAGCGCTCCCCCAGGATCAGCGCCCCCAGGACGGCGGCAAACACCGGCTGGAGGGGGTAGAACAGGGAACAGGTGCTGGCCGGGAGCAGGGACAGGCTCTTGACCCAGGTGAACTGGGCCACGCCGGAGCCGAAGAACCCCAGGTACAGGATCACCAGCACCGCGGAGACGTCGATGGTGAAGGGCTGGGAGACGGCGGTGGCGATCCCCGCCGGGATGTGGCCGATCAGGCTGATGGCCATTCCATAGGTGGTGACCAGGATGGGGGGATACTTGGCGGTGAGGCGGCGCATATACACGGAGGCCAGCCCCCAGGAGAGGATGGAGAGGACCACGGCCAGAATCCCCAGCAGCTGCCCCTGGGTGCCGGCCCCCAGGGTGATGACAGCGGCCCCCGCCAGGGCCAGAATCAGGCAGGCCACCTTGACGGGGGTGATGGGCTCCTTCAGGACCAGGGCGGCCAGAAGGGTGACGGACACCGGCGTCAGGGCGTTGAGCAGGGCGGCCATGGAGGCCCCGGTGAGGGAGATCCCGATTTGAATGCAGAAGATGGTGAGGAAATAGCCCAGCAGGCCCACCGCCGCAAAGTATTTCCAGTCGGCCCGGTCCACGTGCACCCGGCCCAGGCAGCCGCGGCTCATCCACAGAAGGGGCAGCATGGCGCAGCAGCACCGCAGGCAGGCCAGCAGGGGGGCCGGGACCGCGTCGGAGATCAGCCGGCCCGCCACATAGACGCCGCCCCACATGAGAAAGGTGGCCGCGAGAAGCCCGAAGGCCTGCCCCTTGAAACGATTGTCCATAGCTTGTTTGACCTCGCTTTTGACAGCAGGAGTCCGGGCCGGCGGCGTCTGGCGACGTCACCGGCCCAGCTCTTGCTTTTTATTCGGCCTGCTCCGCGGCCGCCTCGGCCAGGGCCTCCTGGAGAATGGTGCCCAGGCCGTTTACGTCCTCGTTGATCTGGTCGTAGAGGGCGGTCACCGAATCCAGGGCCAGGATCTCCTGGAAGAAGGAGTCGTCGTATTCAATCAGCTCCATGCCGCTGTCCACCATGATCTGCTTGCTGTCCTCGTCCAGCTGAGTCAGCTGGGGGCGGATCTCGGCGATGGCCTCGGAGACCGCCTGCTCCAGCGCCTGCTGGTACTCGGCGGGGAGGGCGTCGTAGCTCTCCTTGCTGATGGCGATCTGGTTGGCGTAGAGGATATGGTTGGTGCAGGCCAGGTAGTCCTGCACCTCCTGCAGGTTGATGCCCACACAGGAGTCCGCCGCGTTCTCCTGGGCGTCGATGCCGCCGGAGGAGAGGGTGAAGTACAGCTCAGAGAAGGCCAGCGGGGTGGGATTGGCTCCGATGGCGGACCAGAACTCCATGTGGTTGCTGTTTTCCATGGTGCGGATCTGGAGATTGTGGTAGTCCTCTAAGGTGTACAGGGGGCGGTTGGCGGTGGTGATGCGGTAGGTCCCGTTCTGGAGGAAGCCCAGCAGGTGCAGGTCCTTCTCCTCATAGGCCTGGGAGAGTTGAATGAAAAACTCCGAGTCCGGGTCGTTGAGCACCTGGTCGATGGTGTCCCCGTCGTACTGGGAGAACACCATGGGCAGGTCGAACACCGCCATCTCCGGGACGAAGGAGGCCACCGGCGCGGTCTGGCACACGACGATGTCGATGCCGCCGCACTGGACCTGCCGCAGCAGGTCGGCGTCGCCGCCCAGGTCCCCGTTGGGGTGGTAGTCGATGGTGAGCCGCCCCTGGGTGATCTCCGAGATCTTCTCCGCCACCAGCTCGCCGAAGAGCTGTCCGGCCGAGTCCTTGCCGGCGGTGTCGGCCGCCACCAGCTCCATGCGGGGCAGGTGTCCGTAGGGGCCGTCGATGCCGGCGTCCGGGTCGTCAAAGGCGGACATGCCGCACGAGGTCAGGGACAGGGCCAGCCCGGCGGCCAGCAGGGCGCACAGTTGTTTTTTCATAACGCGATCCTCCTCTCTTACAGGTTCACCAGGAAGGTGCTGAACCAGGGCACATAGGTGATCAGGGCCAGGGCGATCAGGAAGGAGACGATAAAGGGGACCGCGCGCCGGGCCACCGCCATGGGGGGCTCCTCCGACAGATTCCCGGCCACAAACAGGTCCAGGCCGAAGGGGGGCGTGGCCAGGCCGATGGACAGACAGCACACCAGGACGACGCCGAAGTGGACCGAGTCCACCCCCAGCGCCTCCACGGCGGGCAGCAGGACGGGGGCCAGGATGATGATGGCCGGACCGGTGTCCATGACCATGCCCAGGAGCAGGAACACCAGCACCAGCACGGTAAGCAGAAGGGCGGCGGAGTGGAAGTTGCTCACGATAAACGCCTCCACCGCCTGGGTCGCCTTGGTCATGGACAGCACCCGGCCGAAGGCGGTGGCGAAGGCCAGCACGAAGGCCAGGCCGCCGTAGGTCTTTACCGAGCTGCACAGGAAGGGGATCAGGTCCTTGAGCTGGATGGTCTTATAGATGAACAGGGAGACCAGAATGGCGTAGAAGACCGAGACACAGGCCGCCTCAGTGGGGGTAAACAGACCGGAGTAGATGCCGCCCAGGATGATGACGGGGCAGAGCAGCGCCCAGAAGCTGTCCAGGAACAGCCGCAGCAGGCCCCGGCCCTTCAGCTCGGTCATCTTGTCGCGGATCTTCTCCTTGTCCTCCCCCTTGCGCAGGCAGTAGACCACGGCGTAGATCATCATAAACAGGCCGATCAGGATGCCCGGGAGCACGCCGCCCAGGAACAGGTCGCCGGTGGACACGCCGGTGGCCATGGAGTAGAGCACAAAGGGGATGGAGGGCGGGATGATCACGCCCAGGCCGCCGGCCACGGCGATCAGGCCGGCGCTCCACCGGCGCTCATAGCCCAGGCTTACCATGAACGGGATGCACATGGAGCCCACGGCGGCCGTGGTGGCCGGGCCGGAGCCGGAGATGGCCCCGTAAAACAGGCAGGTCAGGATGACCGCGCAGGGCACGCCGCCGGGGATGCGGCCCACAAAGTAGGCGAAGAAGTTGAACAGCTTCTTGGAGATGCCGCCCTCCGCCATGATGACGCCGCCCAGGATGAACAGGGGGACGGCCAGGATGGGGGTGTTGTTGGCGCCGGAGAAGGTGTTGTGAAGAAGCTGAGGGATATTGCCCCCCACGTCCAGCAGAAAGATGGGGGCGATAGAGCCCAGCACCATGCTGATGCCGATGGGGATGGAGATTGCGAGGGTGATCAGAAAAACACCAAATACCAATAGCGCGGGCATTAGTCAGCGCCTCCTTCCATGCGTTTGCCGGCGGCGGCCTCCTGGGCCGCATCCTGCATCGTCTGTTCCAGGGTGGTCAGCTCCTTCTGGCTGAAGTGCATAATGTGGAGGATTCCCTGCTGGATTCCGCGGGCGATCCCCAGGGCAAAGCCGATGAGCATGGTGCTGTATACCGCCCACATGGGCCACTGCATGGCGGGGGAGACCTCCCCGCTCTCCATGAGGTAGGACACCACGTCCACCGAGTAGTAGGCCAGGAGCGCCATACAGGCCGCGGTGATGAAGTAGGTGGCGATGTTGATGAGCTTGTGGACCGTCTCCGGCAGGAGATCCAGCAGGACGCACACGCGCAGCATGCTGATGTTCCGGATGGTGTAGGGCAGGGAGAGGAACACGCTCCCGATCCAGCAGAAGCGGCAGAATTCCTCGGCCCATGTGAGAGACGGGATGACTTCGATGTTGCGCACGATGACCTGCATCAGACTGACCACGGTGATCAGGACCAGAAAGACCACCATGAAAAACTCCTCAAAGTGCAGGTCCAGCCATTTGATGATTTTCATACACGATACCCCCTTGAAGGTCGAACTCTTTTTCTCCGGTTCATTCCGACGGCTCCTCCAGAATGCGCAGCAGTTCCTGACGCATGGCCTCCACCGGCGCCTTTTTCCCGGACCAGAGCTCCACCTGGGCCACGCCCTGGTACAGGGACATGCCCAGTCCGTTCAGAATCCGGCAGCCCTTCTCCTCCGCGTCCAGCAGGAACCGGGTCTTGTCCGGGTTGTAGCAGGCGTCGAAACAGAACTGGCTGGGCTGGAGGAACTCCTTGGGCAGGGGCGTCTGGCCGATGGTCTTCCCCATGCCCACGCCGCTGGCGTTGAGCACCACGTTGCAGGCGGCCAGCTTGGAGAAGTCCCCGTAGGGGACGAACTCCGCGATGGGAGCAAAGTTCTGGTTGATGTCCTCCGCCAGCGACTGGGCGCAGGACTCGAAGGCGTCGGTGATGTAGATTTTCCGGGCCCCGTTGTAGGCCAGAATGGAGCACATGGCCCGCCCGGCGCCGCCCCCGCCGAAGCAGAAGAATACGCTCTGGTCCACCTGGACGCCCCCCTCCTGGGTCAGGGAGGTGTAGAAGCCCACCCCGTCGGTGTTGTAGCCGATGAGCCGGCCCTCGGGGGTTTTGACCACCGTGTTGCAAGCCCCCATCTTGCGGCACAGGGGGTCCAGCTCATCCAGATAGCGCAGGACCTGGACCTTGTTGGGCTTGGTCACCGCAAAGCCGGCGAAGTTCATGTGGCGGATGCCGGCCACGATCTCCCCCAGGTGTTCCGAGTCAGCCTGGGTGTAGAAATAGAGCATGTTCAGCCCCGCCGCCTCATACCCGGCGTTCTGCATCCGGGCGGCGAAGGACTGCCCCAGGGGGGTCCCGATCAGGGTGACCATTTTTGTGTTGATGTCTACCTTCATAACTGTTTGCCCTCGTTTCTATGTAGATTCCGTTATAGTCCGTTGGAGGCAAAGTATTCCTTGGCGGTCTCCAGGCAGCGCCTGGCGTGTCCGGCCTGTCCCCTGAGCTCCAGCTCCCTCAGATTGGGCAGCTCGATGGCGCACACATTTTCCGGCAGGGCCTCCAGGAAGCCCTTCAGGTCCGCGGCGCCCTCGCCGCAGTACACCCGGCCGCCCCGGACGATCTCCACCGTTTCCCGTCCCGCCGGATCGGAGGGCCAGTCGCACAGGTGGATGATCCCAAACCGGCCGGGGTCCGCCGCCCGAATCTCCCCGGGGGTGACGCCGGTGAGATGCACATAGATCATGTCCATCAGGATTTTCAGGTTGTCCGCCCCCACCTCGTCCTGGAGGGCGAAGGCCTGCTCCATGCTGGTCAGCTCCGAGACGATGGGGAACTCCAGGTTCAGGGTGAGGCCAAACTGGGCGGCCTGCTCGCACAGCGCTCCATATCGGTCCACCACGAAGCTGTGATCCCTGGTCCACACGCTGGTCAGCACCTGGGTGGCCCCCAGTTCCGCCCCCTTCTCGAAGGCGGGCCGGTAGTCGGTGGGGAGATCCTCCCGGACCCGGAGCAGCTCAATGTCCAGCAGCTTCATTCCGCAGTCCTTCAGGGTTTGCCGGACTGCGCGGAACAGGGCCGGGTCGTCCTCCAGATGGACCTGGGGCTCCCCCTTCAGGCCCATGGGGATGGTGCGGAGGCTGACATAGTCGTATCCGGCCTCCCGGGCGATCTGGATTTGATGAATGGGATCGATGCCTGGTATGGTAAGATAGGCGAGAGAAAATTGCCTTGACATACTCTCTTTCCGCTCCTTCTCGTTATTCGTACTGCGGCGCCGTATGCTTGTTGTCGACAATAACCAACATCCCGCTGTTTCCGGGTTCATTTTATATTTGTTCCACCTAAGAGGTCCATTATTTAAACTTCATGGATTCATCGAAATCCCGCATGAGTTGTAGCCGGCTCCGTGGGGATCAGTTAAATTTACCAAAAGAAGTCTGAAAATTTTATATTAAATGCCTAGGGAAAGGTTAAAAAAGGCGAGTCGCATGAAGAACGGCTCACTTTTTTCAGCAAAATGATCGAGACAGAGCATAGATCGCTCTGAAAGATGTATTGGATTCCTGAGATGGGTTCCGATATGATTCCAGTGAGAGAGCCCATGGGTCAAATGATCCGGGTTTATGGATATTCAAAGCCCCGCGCCCGCGCGGTTTACAGGGCGGGGAGAAGAAAAGAGAGGGATACGGGATGGAACAATTTCGCGGAAGTCAGAACTATGTGGCCTCGGAGGAGCTGATGCGGGCGGTGAACATCGCCATGGTGCTCCAGAAGCCCCTGCTCATCAAGGGGGAGCCGGGTACCGGCAAGACCATGCTGGCCGAGGCCATCTCCCAGGCCCTGGGCAGGAAATTGATCATCTGGAACATCAAGTCCACCACCAAGGCCCAGGACGGCCTGTATGTGTACGACGTGGTCCAGCGCCTGTACGACAGCCAGTTCGGGGGCGAAGGGGTGGACGACATCGCCAAGTACGTCCGGCTGGGCAAGCTGGGGGAGGCGTTCACCTCGGAGGAGCAGGTGATCCTCCTCATCGACGAGATCGACAAGGCGGACCTGGAGTTCCCCAACGACCTGCTGTGGGAGCTGGACCGGATGGAGTTCCACATCCCGGAGACGGGGGAGACGGTCACTGCCAGGCACCGGCCGGTGGTCATCATCACCTCCAACGCGGAGAAGGAGCTGCCCGACGCCTTCCTGCGACGGTGCGTGTTCCACTACATCGAGTTCCCGGACAAGGAGCTGATGGCGGAGATTGTCCGGGTGCACTTCCCCGACCTGGACGACAAGCTGCTCACCCAGGCCCTGGAGGCCTTCTACCGCATCCGGCAGATGCCCCAGATCAAGAAAAAACCCTCCACCAGCGAGATCATCGACTGGCTGCGGGCCCTGGTCCACGAGGGTGTGGACCCCAAGCGGGTGGTGAAGGAGGTGCCCTACCTGGGGGTGCTGCTGAAGAAGAACGAGGATATGGACGCCCTGCGCCGCGCCTGGAGATAAACGTATCCCGCGGGCGGCCCAGGTGTGCCGCCCCTACGGCGTTGGACGAAGAAAATCCCAGTCCTGGCGGGAGGCCCAAGGGCCTCCCCTACGCCTTCAGTTTCCCCAGAGGCGAAGCACAGCTTCGCACAAAGTTCTTTTGCACCGCGTTTCTTGCTTCGCTGCGAAACGTGGCTTGATTGCACGTGAACGGCCCAGGCCGGCCTCTCTTGGCCTTCGGCCAATTCACCTTCAGAAAACCCTGACGGTTTCTCTCCGCGCCAAGTGCCGCCGCCCTGCGGCGGTTGCGCTTCGATGTGCCCTGCGGGGCTATCTTTCACACTATCTTTCCCTCCGAAACCTGATAGTTCCTCAGAGGCGAAGCGAAGCTTCGCACAAAGTTCTTTTGCCTACTTTTCTTTCAAGAAAAGTAGGGCAAGAAAAGTAAGGGCCGGCCGGAGTTCCGGCCGGCCCGGGCAATCACGCTATTTGCTCGGGGAAGCGCCTTAGTTGGCGTCCTCCACGCCCGCGACGAAGTAGTTCATGCTGCCGGTGATGACGGAGTCCTCCACAGACTCGCCGCCGGCGGCCACGATAACGGGATCGCGCTCCACCAGAGTGCCGCTGGTGGTGTCGTACTCATAGCCGTCGCACAGCAGGTCGGCGTCCTCCTGGTCCACGGTGACGGTGCCGTCATCGTTCACGGTGATGTGCAGCTTGGTGCCGGAGAACACGTCCCACTCGCCGGAGACGATCAGCTCCCGGACAGCCTCAATGGCCTCGGCGGTGCCGGGGGCCACGGTGGCCTCGTTCAGGGGGGACACGTCCACGAAGCCCTCAGCCAGGCCGCCGTAGTAGGCGGGGCCGCCCATGGCGGTGACGAAGTTCTCCGCGCCGCCGCAGGTCATGGCGGCCTCGATGGCGGTGTGGTAGTACACGTTCCAGTTCCAGATGGCGGCGGTCAGGTGGGCCTGGGGGGCGTCGGCGGTCATGTCGGAGTTATAGCCGCAGCCGAACACGCCCAGGTCCTGAGCGGCGATCTGGGGCTGAGCGGAGTCGCAGTGCTGGGAGATGACGCCGCAGTTGAAGGACTGGATCAGCTCCTCAGCGAAAGCGCCCTCGTTCACCTCGTCGGCCCAGGCGCCCAGCTCCTTCACGTACACGGTGGCGTCGGGGTTGACGGCCTGCACGCCCAGGGCGAAGCCGTTGATGCCGGAGGAGGTCTCCGCGTACTGGCGGCCGAAGGCGGCCACATAGCCCACGTTGTTGTTGCCGGTCTCCAGGCTCTTCAGACCGGCGGCGATGCCGGCCAGGTAGCGGGCCTGATAGGCGCGGCCGAAGTAGTTGTTGAAGTTGGTGTCGTTGGACATGTAGCCGGTGGCGTGGGAGAACATCACATCGGGGTACTCCTCCGCCTTGTCGGCCAGGGCCTGCATATAGCCGAAGGAGATGCCGAAGATGATGTCGCAGTCCTCACCCACCAGGGTGTCCACAGCGGTGGCCACGGCGTCATAGTCCTCAGGCACCTCGTCCACTACGACCAGCTGAGTGTCCGGGTCCAGACCCAGCTCCTCCATGGCGGTGGTAATGCCGTGGTTGTGGGCATAGGTGTAGCCGGCGGTGTCGCTCTTCTTGTTGATGTAGATGGCGCCCACCTTGAAGTCGGCGGGGTTGGCCGCGGCGCTGCCGTCGCCGGTGCTGCCGCTGCCCGCGGAGCCGGCGCTGGAGCTGTCGCCGCCGCAGGCGGCCAGGCCCAGGACCATGCCCAGAGCCAGGACAAATGCGAGAATTCTCTTCTTCATGTTTGAAGATTCCTCCTTTTTCTCATTGGGTTCGTTTCATGGGTACTTCCTTCTTTATTAAAACCGCTTTGGGGCGGTTTTAACCATAATAAATACAGAGTGCGGGGAATTTCGCCGCCTCTTCTCTGTCCCGCCTTCCGGCTCCCTTTCTTTGTCAAGGGGCCAAATCCCCCCAAAAGCCTTCCCCTCGGGGGCCCGACTCCTCTTGTCAAGGAGAGATGTCGCGAAGCGACAGAGGGGATAGGGATAGGTGGCACGGCGAAGCCGTGACGGATAAGGGGGCAGGGTTCGGACTGCGTTCGTTGTACGCGGGAGATTTCGCCGCCTGCGGGCGGCGACCTTCTTTTTCCATGGCGAAAAAGAAGGCAA
>ERZ857801.1321-NODE-1321-length-26678-cov-17.431394_pt1 | contig 26678 bp, 20 predicted proteins | sample MGYA00519762_ERZ857801 | MGnify/ENA primary metagenome ERZ857801 (study PRJEB31778, sample SAMEA3449368) | human gut metagenome | biome: human gut; feature: human-associated habitat; material: faeces | place: United Kingdom | collected 2010/2012 ...
GTTTCCGGGGCAATCCCCATCACATAGAAAAAGGCCCGGTGGTAACAGTCGTTCCTCCGGGCCTCGCCCATCATATCCAAAAAGAAATCCCGGTGCTCCGGGGACACAAAACGGATATTGCTCATGCGGGCACCTCCTCGCCGCCAAATACACCCTCGCCGGGCTTGGTGGTCATCAAAGCGTAAAGCCTGGTATCACGGGGAAAACGGTTGATGAACGGCACCAGGGCGCTGCCGTAACGGATCAGGCCGCAGCCCGCGTCTGCATTGGTAACATAGCTCATCTGCTCGCTGGAGATATTAAGGAGCTTCGCCAGCTTTTCCCGGTCGGACGCGGCCTGGCTCAACATCACAAGAAACTCGGAGTTGCTGAGCATGGTGCTGGCCTGGACAGAATCCAGAAGGTACTCCACGTTCTGGGTGATAGCAGTCGGGTAGGCCCCGCGCTTTCTAAACTGCCGCCATGCGCTGTTAAAGAAAATGCCGCTTTGCTCATTTTCAAACATCACATGGAACTCGTCGATGAACACATGAGTGCGCTTGCCCCGTTTCCAGTTGAGGGTGACGCGGTTCAGGATGGTATCGGTGATGACCAGGGAACCCGCAGGCTTTAGCTGTTCGCCCAGGCCGTGGATGTCAAACACCACATAGGGCTTGCTCAAATCCACGGTGCTTTCCCGGCCAAAGATGTCCAAAGAGCCGGTGGTGTAAAGCTCCAGGGAAAGGGCGATCTCTTTGGCCTTGTCCTCCGGCTGCTCCAGCAGCTTCCGGCGCAGGTCGCAGAGGGTAGCCACCCGCCCGGATTTCTCCGCCTCCGGGTACACCAGGGCGGTGCAGCGGTCGATGATAGATTTGTGCTGCGGCCCCACGCCGCGCTTGTCGATCTGCTCGATAAGGGACATGACAAACTGGCTTTTTTCTACAATCGGGTTGTTTTCCCCGTAGCCCTCCACCATATACATGGCGTTTAAGCGGTCTTTGCCGCCCGCCACCAGATGGGCCACCGTGGCCTTTTCCCGGCCCAGGGTTTTAACCAGCGCGCCAAACTCGCCCTCCGGGTCGCAGATCAGAATGTCATCGTCGGCATAATCCGGGTGGAGCATGAGGAAGGCGATCAGCTCCTTTACCGCAAAAGATTTGCCTGCGCCGGGAACGCCCAGATAAAAGGCCGACTGGTTCAAGAGGTTCGCCTTGTTGCAAAGGATCAGGTTATGGGAGATGGCATTCTCGCCAAAGTAAATGCCGCCCTTGTCCTGGATTTCCTGTACCTTAAAGGGAATAAATACGGCAAGGCTCTCGGTGGTGAGGGTGCGGAAGGCGTTGATTTTCCGCGCACCGATGGGCAGGGCGGTGTTGAGGCCGTCGAGCTGCTGGAACTTGAGCACCGCAAGCTGGCACATATGCTTTCTCGCCACAGAAAGCACCGCCTCGGTATCGCTGTCAAGTTGCTCCTTGGTGTCGGCGGTGATGGCCAGGGTCATCACCGCGAACATCATCCGCTGGTCGCGGGTGGTGAGGTCGTCCAAAAACTCCTTGCTTTCCTTGCGCTGCAATTCCATGTCGTAGGGCACCACAGCAGAGAAGTTGTTGTTGGCGTTCTGGCGGCGCTGCCAGTTGGTGATGTTGGTTTCCACACCCAGCAGGCGGTTTTCCACCTCCCGCACGGCTTCATCCGTGGGAACCGGCACAATGTCGATGGAGAACATCAGGTTGCGGGCCATGTCGGTAAGCTCCGTTACCATGTTATCCTTAATATAAGAGGCGTAGTCTTTGAGGAACAGCACCCGGCAGAACTTATCGCCCAGCTTCAGATAGTCGCTGTTTTTCTCGATCCCGTCCGGGCAGATATAGTCCTTGAAGTTGTGGCCCCGCTTCATCATCTCGCGGGCATTGAACACAAACTCGGATTCCTCGCCCTGGCGGTAGAAGTCGTGCAGGATGCGCAGGCGCTCGGTGGCGTCCAGCTCCACGCACTTGGAACCCAGGGCCGCAAAGTGGGAAATGAGGTCGGCTCCCACGCGGGCAAAGTAGGCGCGGGCCTCCTCCACGTCTTTCTTCACCACGGAAACGGTGATATATTTTTCCTGCATAATGCCGTTGGCCCCGGTGGCCTTATCCAGCAGCATTTGGTTATATTCCCCACGGTACTCGTCCCGGAAATCCCCCTGTATGGGCATGAGGATGGACGTTTCAAAGTTTGCCTTGTTCAAGCGGCGGTTGTTGATGGTGATTTTCGTCACCGCGCCGGAATCCAGGGAATTGAGCAGCTCCGAATAGGTGAGGAACATGGATTCCTTGTCCTCCCGGCTGGCTACCAGGTAGTTGATGTCCGAAAAGCGGTAGGTTTTGGAGAAGCGGTTGCCGGTCAAAAAAATGCCGTCCGGCCAGATACGGCGGACGGGGATCACATCCTGCACCTTCCGTGGGACGGTGTATCGCTCCTTTTCCTGCTTGGACATAGTTTTGATGGTCTTAATCATGCTTGGCCTCCTTCCGTTTGTGAAAATGCTTCGGTTCTTTGGGCTGCCGTTTGACGGGACGCCCGGTTTGCAGCCCTTCAATGGTATCTTTCAGCGCCGCGTAGTAGTAATTGCTGTCCTCAAACTTAAACTCCTTCGGCTCCAGCATTTCCGAGCGCAGCCACGCCCAGATGAATTGTTCCGCCGTCATGCCATGGTAGGTGACAAAGCCCAGCATGGCAAAGGGGGCCGCCCCCAAAATGCACATCCAGGACAGGGTTTCCACCCCAAAATAGGGGCGCAGTATAAAGTAAAGGCCCACGGCCACGCCGCAGGCGAGAACAGAAAAAATGAACTGCCGCATGGACAGTCCAAAAAACATACTCTCCGTGTAATTACGGATTTCCCGGTTGATCTTGACTTCCAAAATATCACCTCACAATCACTTCGCCGGTTTCCAGGTAAACAATGCTGCTCTTGGGGATATAGGCAAAGCCCAGCAGCCGGTCGCCCACGGTAAAAATCTCGTCTGGAGCCGCTTTGGAGAAGTGACCCACAATCCCTTTTTCTGCGGGCAGGTCGTAATCCTCCGCCATCGGGATGGCGGTTCCGTCAATCAAGTGCAGCACATAGGTTTGATAACGCATTTGTTTTCCTCCTTTTTTACAGGCCCATCATCTCGCGTACCACGCGGTCGGCCATTTTCACCGCGCCCACGAGGACGAGCATATTAAAGACCAGTTCCCCGATATAGCTCCATACCTGCGTGACTGCCGCCGCGTTGGGGTCAATGGCAGGCGGGGACGCCGCAAATAGGGAAAAGATAATGCAGGCCAACACGATGATGGCACCTTCCAAACACACGGCGGCATAGCTCTTGATAAAGCTCTTGCCTACGTTCTGCGTCGGCTCCCCCGCAAAAGTGGAGAGGGGAACCGGTGCGATGGCCGTATAAAGATATAATTTGAAAAAACGCCCGTAGACGGTCATTATCATAATGAAGCTGAGAACCGTGATAAACAGCCCGCCGATGAGCGTGACCGCCCAGAGGGGGATGCTCTCGAAAAAGCCGCAGCTTTCCACCGCCGTGACGATCTCCTGGGGGAGAACCGTCTGCTGCGCGGTTCCAAAGCCCGCCGCGTTCATAATGGTGGAAACAAGGCCCTGGACGATATTAAAGAGGGCCATCATCAGCTCCAGCCCATAGGTCACGACGCCTTTGGCAATGGCAAACCGGATAAACAGCTTCAGCGCGTGCTCCGGTTTTTTGACTTCCGCAAAACTGCCGCAGGTGCGCATGACGCCCACCACAAAGAACAGCACCAACAGGGCAAGGCCGATGGCCCTTACTGCGTCATGGATGTTGACAATAACGCCCCAAATCGTGCCGCCTTTGAACTGCTCCGGGCTTTGGGTGATGAGCTGCCAGATCTCAGACAGGTACTTGTTCCAGGTATCGAGGGCATTTTGTAAGTTCTGGACTACCCAGTTATCGGACATTCCGCTACCTCCTTTCCAGCAGCGGTAAGGGACGGGCCGCAGTGGCCCGCCCCCGCACTGCCGTATTTTCGCTTATCGTCCGCCGCGCTCCTGCGGCTGACGGACAATGCCGTAAACATCATCCACAAAATACCGTCCGACAAAGGGGTTGAAGATCGCGTGGCATTTTACGCCGCCCACCTCGGCCAGGTAGTCGTTGTCCCCCAGGCGTTTGAGGATAGTTGCCTCACCCAGCACGTTCTTTTCCCCCTGCTTCAAAGAGTGGATATAGCACTCGCATTTCAGATTCATAGCGATACTCCTTTCCGCTGGAAAATCAGCCCGTAATGAGCGTGAGGATTTCCTTGGCAAACGTAATCACGACGCCGCCAGCTAAAGTGAGGAAGCCGTTGGCCCGCTGGCTGGGGTCGTGGCTTTTCAGGGAAAGGCCGATCTGTACCACGCCAAAGCCCAGCAGGATCATACCAATGGCCCGGATCAGGCCGAAAATGAAATCGCTGAGGTTGTTGATAACCGTGAGCGGGTCGCTGGCGGCAAAGGCTGTGGTAGTGCAGCAGCACAGCATGAGCACCAGGGCCGTGTAAACGGCAAAGGCGCTTTTGCCCTTTCTGCCCATGGGCAGGCTGCGGGTTTCCTTGTTCTTCTTGTTAAACAGTTTCATTTTGCTTTTCCTCCTTGAATTGAAAGATTTTCTCCATGTCCTCATCGGACAGAAGTTCACAAAGGGTTTCCGGCTCCTGGATATTGGCAAGGTCGCCGGGGGTAAGGCGGCCAATAGCCATATCCGCCACGGCGTTTTCGGTGCCGCCGTGGGAATAGACGGGCGCGCCGCCATCGGTGGTGTACTTCACATTCGGGTGCTTTAGCAGGTCGTACTTCTCATCCATCAGCGGCGGCTCCCCACGGATAAAAAGCAGCGCCAGGTTGTTGTCCAACATACGCACCTCATCCGGGGTCAAAAGCTCGCGGCCCGTGATCTGGTTGTTGGTGGAGTAGCTGCCGGAGTGCCCGGTGCTCTTGCCGTAGGTGTCCAGCCAGAGGGTGCTTTTGCCCAGGTAGTTCTCGGAGATCAGCTTGTGGGTGCTGGTTTCGTTGCCGCCCAGGTACAAAAACTCGTCGCAGTTGCCCATGATGGATTCCCATTGTTTTTCATACAACGCCTTGAGCTGGGCGATGTTCTGGATGATGATGGACACCGAAATGTTCCGGCTCCGCATGGTGGCCAGTAGCTTGTCGAAGTCGTCCGGCAAGCTGACGTTGGCAAACTCGTCCATGAGGAAATGCACCGGCACGGGCAGGCTGCCGCCATGCACCCGGTCGGCGCTGTAAAACAGCTCCTGGAAGGTGCTGGCGTAGAGCAGGCTGACTAAAAAATTGAAGCTGCTGTCATTGTCGGGAATCAGCGCGAACAGCGCCACCTTCTTTTCGCCGAGGGACGCCAAATCCAGTTCGTCCGTGGTGGTAAGCGCGGCCACGCTGGACAGGTTAAACTTCTCCAACCGTGCGGCAAGGGTGATCTGGATGGATTTTAAGGTCTTGGCGCTGCCGGAACGGTAATCCTTGTAATACTTCACCGCGATGTGGTCGGGGGAGCGCATTTCCAGGCGCTCAAACAGTTCGTCCAGCGGCGATTGGTAGCTGTCGTCGTCCTCCCGCACCTCACCGGCCCGGAGCATTTCCATTATCATCGCGAAGTTTTTTTCATCCTCCGGCGCTTCATAATGGAGATAGAAAACCAGCGCCATGAGGAGCATACTGGCCGCCGTGTCCCAAAAGGGGTCGTTTGACTGGCTCCCTTTTGGGGTCGTGGATTTGAACAGGTTTGTGACCATCTTCTGCACGTCGTTGTCGTTCTTCAGATAGGCGAAGGGATTGTAACAATGGCTTTTCTCCATGTTCAGAAGGTCTACCACCTTGATCTCGTAGCCCATCCGTTCCAGCAGGCCCCCGCAGTCGCGCAGCAGTTCGCCTTTACAGTCCAGCACAAAGTAAGAGACATGGGACGCCTGGAGCAGGTTGGGCTTTGCATAGAACCTGCTTTTTCCTGCTCCGCTGCCGCCGCATACCAGGGAATTGAGCGTCCTGCGGTGCTTTTTCCCGTCCAGCCCCATACGGACGTGCTGGGTAAAAATGCGGTTTTGAAACGGGTCTTTATCCCGGTATTTCTTATTCACGGCCCGCGGATCGCCCCATTTGGCAGAGCCGTGTTCTTCACCCCGTCTGTAGTTGCGCCGGGAAGAAAGATAAATGCCTATGCCCAGCCCATAGGCGGCAATAAAAATGAGGACAGCTTTTATACTGTCCTCGCACCACACGATTTGGAATGGATGGTTCATTGCCGCAGGCAGAGCGTTTACAATTTCCGAAAGGCCCCCGGAAAGGGACGGCGCAATCAAAAGGGCAAACCAGACTACCGGGATCAGCCCCAGGGCATAGAGCCAGGGGCCGCCCGCCTTGTTATCGGGCTTCATCCCGGCGCTTCGCTTTCCTGTCTTTTTGGGATGGGGCGTCAATGGTTTTTAAGAGCACATCTTCTACCGGGCCAGGGTCGCGCTGTTCCTCCAGCAGATCGTTGCGCAGCTCGTTGAGGGCGCGGATCATAATCCCGTGCTCGTAGCTGTCCAGGGTGAGGACAACCTTGTCCTGTCGTTCCATTTTTCAAAACCTCCTTTACCGTTCCTGTTCCTTCTGCCTGCTGGTGCGGGTAAGGCCCATGGCCCTTGCCATGCGCCCGTTCATCTCCTTGAAGGTATCGCGCATATCGGTGAGGGCTGCCGGAACCTCCTCCCTGGGGTCTTGTCCCTGGAGCACGCCGTCCAGCCTGGAGATGTCGTATCCCTTTACATCCACGCCATACCGCTGGCAGAGCATATAGCTGACGGCGTAGGCTTTGTAGCCCTCCGCCTCGCGGGAATAGCCCTCATGGCTTTGGGCAAGCTGTACGTTGGCCGCCTCCAGGGAGACGCAGCGGAAAATGTCCGGCGCGTCCATGCCCTTTTTTACCAGGATGGCGTTTTGCTCCGGGTCATACACAGCCCCGCGCCCCTGGGGCAGTTCCTCCACCGCCCGGATGGGTACGGGGGAACTGGCAATCAGCCCTTTTAAGAGCAGGCGGTCGTCGTAGCTCACCTGGGGCTGGGCTTCATCCCGCGCCGTGGTCTGGGAAATATCATAGACCTCCTTGGCGTAAAAGTTCTGGCCCACGCTGCCATCCTCGCGCCGATACGCCTTGCCCGGCTCCAGTATGATGATGGGCAGGCGCTTTTCTTCTTCCAGCACAGTAACCCCCATGTCTTTCCATCCCTTTTCGTCATGGATACGCTCTGCATGGGGGCACTTCGCTTCAATCAGTAGCGCATTGCGGGCAGAGTGGAAAGGGAACCGGCTCTGGACATCCAGATATGCCTCCATACTGCCCGCACCCTCGGAGAACTCTCCGAAAATCTTATCCAGGGTGGCGTAGGCTTCTTTCCGATGCTTTTCCTCTTTTACCTGCCACCATTGGCGCTTGGGGCGCTCTTTTTGGCTTTTCTGCTTCTGCGGCGCGGCCTCAGCCTGGGGCCGCTGTTCAAACAGATCGTCAAAGTTATTCATGACCGATTACCTCTCTTTCGATTTTGGTTTCTTTCTGGGCTTGGGCGGCTGGTGCCGCGTGGTTTTCTGGGCCGCCTTTTTCCGGGGCGCAGCCGGTTCTTCGTGATGAGGGGCCTCCGCCTCTTTCTTCCGCTGGGCCTGGATTTCCCGAAGCTCCTGCCGCACGGACGGCTTTTCCGGCCCATCAGAAGTACCCCTTGCGGAGCTGCTGCTGTTCTCTAAGGTAGGCGCGGACGGATGGGATTTTTCCGCCGCTGGGGCAAAAGGGGCGTTCTTCTCCGCTGCCGGGTTCTCCGGCTGGGCTTTTTCTTTCTGGGTGGGCTTTTCCATCAGCTCGTCGATCAGCTTATCGTCCTCGCTCTTTTCCGGCGCGGCCTTCTCCGGGGCTGCCGGTTCGCCGCCGCGCTCCTCGCGGGATTTCTCAATATCCTCCTTGATCGAAGCCGTATCCACCACCGTGAGCTTGAACTTCTCCACGATCCGGTTGGCCCGTGCGGCGTCGTCCTGGAATACCAGGATGTCGATGGTGTCATCCTCTTTCCGCACCGGGATAGGGGCGTAGAGAATCCCGTATCCCTTGGCCTGCCTGGCAAACTCCGGGCAGTCCTCTTTTTTAATGGTATAGACCTTCAAAGGGCGTTTCTCCCGCAGCATGGTTTCAATGCGGGCTTTGCCCTTGGTCTTTTTCTGGTCTTTCAAAACCGTGTAAAGGGCGGCGGCCAGATTTTTTGCGGCTGCGCCGGTGATCTTGAGGGCGACTTCCGCGCCCTCAAGGCTCATGCGTACCACTTGCTCCGCCGCATCGCCTGAGTTATACATCAAAAATCATCTCCTTTCGGTTGGGCGGCCCGCCCGTTCCGGCTCCAGACGGCCTTTTTCCGTTTTCCCGGCCTGCTGTTCTTCGCGGGCGGCCCGTATCTTATCCTTGATGGAAACGGAGCGCAGGGCAATATCCCCGCACAGCTTCACCTCCCGGCGCAGCTCCTTGATCTGTGCCGTAAGGGTGGCAATCTCCGTCCGGATCTGCTCCTGCTGGGCGGGGTCGTCCAGCACCGCCCTGGTGCGCTGTTTCCGGTACAGGCTTTTCCGCTGTTCCATTATGCTGGAAAGCCGAGATTCCACATCGGCTTGATAGGCATTGAGCTGCTCCAGGGTGTCAATGCGGTGGCGGGAAAGCAGCCGCGCCTCATCGGTAAGTTCCTCTGCCCGGATTAAATCCTCCCGCAGCGCGTGGGGCACATGGCCCGTCTGGCGGTTCTGCTTTTTGGGGAACACCCCCAGCAGATAGCAGTAGTGGAAGTAGAGGGCGCGGAACCCCGTCGCCTTTTTGGCCTGTTTCAAATCCCCGTGGAGCCTGCACTGTTTCGGCTCCGGCTTTTGTTCCCGCTGGGGGCGGCTCTGGGCCAGAATCCGCCTGCGGATGTTCTCCAGGGAATAGGCCTCGCCAAAGTTGCGCGCAAGTTTCCTACCGTGGGGCCGGTCGTAGGGGCGCACCGTAATGTCCTTGCCCACCTTGACTTCATAGCCCATCTGCCGCAGATGATAAAAAAACTGCCGTTCCGTCATTGACTGGCGGATGGCAGCGTCCACATCGGCTTTGATGAGGGAAAGGTAGGTGGGGCGGCCTTCCTGCTCGGCCCGCCATTCCCCGTAGTGCTTGGATTTGCCGCGCTGGGGGTTTTCAATGACGGACAGGCCGTATTCCCGGCACAACCGGTCGGATTCCCGCTGCATGGCAAAGTAGTCCTTTTCGCTGCGGTAATACTTGATCCCGTCAACGAAAGACACGGTATTGACCACAAAGTGGTTGTGCAGGTGATGGGCCTTGTCTAAATGGGTAGTAACCAGCACCTGGTATTTTTCACCCCACAGCTTTTTTGCCAGGGCAAGGCCGATCTCATGGGCCAGCTCCGGCGTAGCCTCGCCGGGGGCAAAGGATTGATAGCCGTGGTAAGCTACCGTGCCTTCCTCCTTGCCAAACCGCTTTTTCACGGCGATCATCTCGTCGCGGGCGGTGGTGGGGCTGCAATTCACCCCGGAGACAAACCGCTGCATGACCGGCGCGCCTTCTTCACCGGGCGCAATCCGGCCCGTTTTTTCCTGCCGGACGGCATACTCGATCACGTCCGAAAGGCTCTGGGCCTCCTGGCCGTCCATGCCCTGCTTTTCAAAGACGGCGGGGTTTTCCGTTTTATCCGGGTTTTCCACATAGATGAGCACTTTCCCCAGCCAGCCGTTTACCCGCCAGATGGACGTGGTAGCCATAGCTTTATTCCATTGGCCTGGGCAGGATCACGGCTTTGGTGATGTCGCGGACGAGACGGTCAAACTTTTTCATTTCCTCATCGTAGCGGCGCTCATCAATGACGCCCAGCACATGGGCTTTCTGGGCGATCTGGTTTAAGTTATTGCCCACACCGTGCAGCTCCCGCATGAAGTGGTAATAATCGGGCGGCGGCGCATCCTGGGGGACGACGCCGTTAATAAGATGGCGCAGGTAAACCTCCTGGGAAAGCCCGCTTTTGCGTACCGCTTTCATAAAGCCCTGGTATTCTTTGTTGTCGAGCCGCACCTGTACGCGGCAGTTTCTTTTCCTCATTCCTTGTCCTCCTCATGGCGGCGGTTGATTTGAAGCAGGCACATGACCAGTACGCCGCACACGCCGCCCAGCAGAAATCCAATGGCAAAAAACAATCCTTCCATAGAAAACCTCCATTCTTTCAAAGGGGTATTAGGGGGGCGCTCCCCCTAACAAGCGGTGTTTGGGCGACCAAACACGATGCTTGCTGGTACATACACGTTCCATTCCCCGCAGGGGAATCACAGACGTCCGAAAAAACAATTCATCGTCCATCCCGGTCGCGGCTTCGGCCCCTGGGATAAAACTCCACGTCCTTAAAGCTCTCCGCGTCCAGGATATATTCGCCGTTTTTCCAGTTGTCGGCTACTTTCTGGCGGGCCTCCTCGCGGCTTTCCGCCTCCACCGTGACCGTCATTTCCAGCGTCTCACGGATGGTAATGTCGTACTCTTTCATCGTTCCAGCTCCTTTCCTTTTGCGCTGCGGATGGGAATCCCCAGCCGGTGGCAGAGAAAATCATTGACGTCTTTCCCCTGGGGCGGCGGGCGGTTTTTTACCTCGTACCCTTCGGGAATAGCCGCCAGGATGGCCTTGGCCGCCAGCCTGCCGGGGCCGTCGTTGTCCAGATGGAGATAGAGGGTTTTCACATGGGGATGATCCTCCAAAAACCGGGTGAGGGCGGCGGGCAGTTTGCTTTCCTCGATTTGTTTCTTCGGCTGGTAAATCCCGGCCAGGGATAACAGGTTGTGCCGCCGCCAGTCAATTCCGTCCAGCTTGCACAGGGTGGCGTAGGACATCACATCAATGGCGCACTCGCACAGATGGACAGCCGGGTTTTCCACGCAGGCGGGCAGGGCAAAGGAATAGTGCTTGTCGCTGCCGCTTACATCCCCGTGGAACCGGGCTTCGCCAATCCCCCGCAGGCAGCCGAACCGTGCCTTGCCATCCTTGTCAAAGCCCACAAAAACCACGTTGCCGTGGCCCTTGTTCCGGCTCTCATAAACCCGCCCGGTCTTAACGCAGTAGTCCAAAATCTCCCTGTCAATGCCCCGGCCCGCAAGATATTGGAGCATAGCCCGGTTATTCGGGGTGGGCGGCGGCAAAAGCAGGTGCTTGGGCTTTTCCGCCTTTGGGGCGGGCGCACGGGACGGCGGCGGGATGGCCGCCCTGCCGATGACGGCCTCCATGGCCTCCATAAAAGAGCAGCCCTTGACTTTGATGAGGTAGTCCAGCGCGCTGTACCCGCCGATCCCACGGGAAAACCAGCACCATTTGCCGTTGGAAATCCGCAGGCTGTCATGTTCCCTGGTACAGTAGACATTGCCGGAAACGTGGACAAGCTCCTGCGGCTCACAGGTTTGCAGGTAGGTGAATAAGTCCACCTGGCGCGCTTTTTCAATCTCCTCCTGGTTATAAAAAGGCATAAAAAAATACAGCCCCCTTTCCATAGCCGCAGATTTACCGCCCGCATGGGGCGGCTGGCTATGTAAAGGGGGCGATGTCCTTTTCAGATATGTAGAAAGCCGGCTGGATTGCTCCAGCCGGCACAGGTGTCAACGCTCCAGTCCCACCACCTTCCTTTCCGGCATTTCTTCCCCTTCGTCGGGGCCGTCGTCCATCAGCGTTTTGTCTTTCTCATCCATGTTGAGCAGGATGTTCAGTTCTTTGAGCCGTTTGGTTTTCTCCGCCAGCTCCGCCTCGCGGGCAAAGGGCGTTTGCAGCTCGGCGCGGGCGTTTTCAAGCTGGCCCCTGGTTTCCTCCAGGCGGTTTTGCTCGGCCTCCAGGCTGCCTGCAAGGTTTTCCAGGGCGTTGTCCAGGCGGGTGATATTGCCGAACACATCCGCGCCCAGCGTCACCGTGTGGGAAAGGGTGCCTTTGAGGGTGATCCGGTATTCGTTGCTCCTGCCGTCGTAGGCCAGCACCATGGAAAAGCCCCGGTACTGCCCCAAAAGAACAGCGTCGGAGCCGGTCATACGGGTACAGACGTCGATGATGGCCTTGCCTGCGTCCTCCTTTTCAGCATAGTGTTTGCCATCCACCTCCATGCCGCAGAAGCCCTCCTGGGCCTTGGGGTAGGCCGCCGCCAGCGCCACATCCTGCTCATAGCCCGCGATCCGTTCCGTGAGCCGGGTGATTTCCTCCGGGTACTTGCGGTACACCAGCTCCTCCAGGGCATATACCTGGTTCAAGTGGCTGGCTTTCAGCATATTCAGCCGCGCCACCTCCATATCCAGGTTGCACTTTTCGATGATAAGCGGGTTGCCGGTGGCCAGCGCCTTGATCTCGGAGTAGCTGAGGGCGGTTTCATCTACATCATCCGCCACACGGACGGGAGATTTGCTGGTCATGATCTGAGCGATAAACTTCTGCTTGTTTTCCACGAGCTGGTAGAGGTAAGCGTCAAAGGTGCCCTCGGTGACATACCGATAGATTTCCACCTCCTCGTTTTCGTTGCCCTGGCGGACGATACGGCCCAGCCGCTGCTGAAGGTCGGAAGGCCGCCAGGGGCAGTCTAAATCATGCAGGGCAATGAGTTTATCCTGGACGTTGGTGCCCGCGCCCATTTTGGCCGTGGAACCCAGCAGCACCCGCACCTGCCCGGCGCGCACTTTGGAAAACAACTCCTTCTTTTTGGCCTCGCTGTCCGCCGTGTGGATAAAGGCGATTTCTTCCTCCGGGATACCGGCGTCCATCAGTTTCTTTTTCAAATCATCGTAAACGCTGAAAGAGCCGTCGGTGGTTGGCGTGGACAAATCGCAGAATACAAGCTGGGCAGAGCGTTTTTCTTTGGTCTGTTCCCAGATACGGTACACGTTCCGGGCGCAGACAGCTACTTTACCATTGGGGTCATCCGGGGCCAGGGGCTGGATGAGCCGCATATCCAGCGCCAGTTTCCGCCCGTCGTTGGTAATGCGCAGCATATTGTCCACATGGGGGTCAACCCCACCGGCACGGATTTTCTCGGCCCGTTCCGCCAGCCCCTTTATCATCTCTTTCTGGATCTCGGACGGTTTAATGACTTCCGTGTGGAAGTTGGCCTTTGGCACGGGGAGTTTGAGCATATCCGCCGTCTGGATGTCCGCCACCCCTTTGAAAGTGGCCATCAGCTCCGGCAGGTTATAAAACTTGGCAAACCTTGTCCTGGCACGATAACCGGTGCCTTCCGGAGACAACTCAATGGCGGTGACGGTTTCCCCGAAGTTCCCCGCCCAGTCGTCGAAATGGACAAGGCCCATCTCCTGTAACATCCGGTACTGCAAATACCGCTGGATGGTGTAAAGTTCCACCATGGAGTTGGAAATGGGAGTGCCGGTGGCAAAAATTGTGCCGCGCCCGCCCGTCAACTCGTCCAGGTACTGCGTTTTCATAAACAGGTCGCTGGATTTTTGGGCTTCGGTCTGGGCAATGCCGCCCACGTTGCGCATTTTTGTCGCCAAAAACAAGTTCTTAAAATAATGGCTCTCATCAATAAAGAGCCGGTCAATGCCGAGCTGCTCAAAAGTGACCGTATCGTCTTTGCGGCTCTGGTCGTTGAGCTTGGCAAGCCTTGTCTCCAGGGATTTCCGGGTGCGCTCCATCTGCTTGACCGTGTAGCGTTCCGCCTTCTGCGCCTTGGCCTGCTCGATTCCTTCCAGGATTTCCTCGATCTGGCGTTCCAAAATGGCTTGCTGGCGCTCCACGCTCATGGGGATTTTTTCAAACTGGCTGTGGCCAATGATGATGGCGTCGTAGTCCCCGGTGGCAATGCGGCTGCAAAACTTCTTGCGGTTCTGGGTTTCAAAGTCTTTCTTTGTCGCTACCAGGATGTTGGCAGAAGGATAGAGCTGGAGCCATTCCGCCGCCCACTGTTCCGTGATGTGGTTGGGCACCACAATCAGCGACTTGGTGCAAAGCCCCAGGCGCTTCATCTCCATGGCGGCGGCCACCATCTCGTAGGTCTTGCCCGCCCCCACCTCGTGGGCCAGCAGGGTGTTTCCGCCGTACAGGATATGCGCGATGGCGTTCACCTGGTGGGGCCGCAGGGTAATCTCCGGGTTCATCCCCTCGAACCGGATATGCCGCCCGTCATACTCGCGGGGGCGCAGGGCATTGAAGGTTTCGTTGTAAATGCGGCATAGCCGTTCCCTGCGGTCGATGTCTTTCCATACCCACTCGGCAAACTTCTGTTTGATGAGTTCCTGCCTGTCTTGGGCGATGGCGGTTTCTTTTTTGTTGAGGACGGGTTTTTTGTTGCCGTACTCATCCTCGATATAATCGAACACCCGTACATCCCGCTGGTTTAAGGTCTGTTCCAGGATGTGGTAGGCGCTCATTCGCCTGGTGCCGTAGGTGGTATTGGCCTTGACGTTGGCCCGGTCAAAGTTCTTCTCCGTGATACTCCATTGCCCGGTAACTTCGGAGCGCAGGATTTTAATGCGGCTTCTGGCCTGCCCGTAAGGGGTAAGCAGTTCCACCATGAATTGCTGGTACACGTCGATGGGCACCCAGTTCGCGCCAATGCGCACGCCGATCTCCCCAGCGCCTAAATCCTGTGGCTGGACGGCCTCCAGGGCCTCCACATTCCTGCGGGCGGTTTCCTTTTGCCCGGCTGGGGCCGCCTCCAGGAAGGCTTTTGCCATCCGCAGCTTCTGGCGCACTTTCCCGGAAAGGTACTCGTCCGCCGTGACAAAGGGATAGCGGCTCAGATCCGCCAGGGAAGGCAGGATGTCCTCCGGGTTCTCCGCGCAGCGAATATCCCGGTAGATCACCCCGGCAAGCTCCTGTTCCAGTTCCTCCGGGGATTTCCCCGACAGCTCCGCCATATAGTCCATATCCACGCGGGCTTTTTCTGAAATGGACACCGCCAGCGCCTCGCTGGCCGTATCCACGCTGGTGACAGCCACATGGGGCCGGATGGTACGCCGGGAGAACATATCGGCTTTTCTTTTTAGGCCGCCCTGCTCATCCAACACCTCCAAAGAGCAGAGCAGGCAGTAGCTGGAGTCCTCCGAAAAAGCCAGCTTGTTGCCCCGGCTGTTGATAAGGCCGTATTTGGCGGTAAAGCTGTCGTAAAGAGCATTGAGCTTTTGCTGCTCGGCTGAAATCTCCTCGTCCGGGTAGCCTTCAGTCTGGTATTCAATGAGCCTGCGGACACATTCCCGCAGCTCGATCATGCCCCGGATACGGTTTTCCGCCGTGACGGAGGCTTCCACCGGATGCATGAGGCTGTTTTCCCGGTAGTACACCTGGCCGTCCGTAATCGTATAACTAAAGTTCTTTACATTGGGGTCGGCGGGGATGGATTTATCTTCCTCCTCGTCCAGCTCCTCCAGCTCGCAGGGCTTGATTTCCGCCTGCAAAAACTGGACGGCATTGGCAAGCTGCTCGGACAAATCTTCCCCCTCGCGGGCTTTGCAGGCGCTGTCCGGCCCGAACCGGGTGGATTCCATCACCATGTCGCCTAAAATCATCTCCGGGTGCTGCACGAAATAGCGGTTCATGCGGATTCCGTTTTCATCCGTGTCCAAATGCACCCAATCCGGTTCCAGATCGGTGATGTGGTCGCGCTTTTGCAGGAAAATGACGTCGCTGGTCACTTCCGTTCCGGCGTTCCGCTTGAAGGTGTTGTCCGGCAGGCGGATGGCCCCGATGAGGTCGGCGCGCTGGGCAAGATACCTGCGGACGGCGGAGTTTTCCTTATCCATGGTGCCTTTTGAAGTGACAAAGGCAATCACGCCTCCGGGCCGCACTTTATCCAGCGCCTTTCCGAAAAAGTAATCATGGATGAGCCAATGGTGCTTGTCGTATCGCCTATCCAGCACCTTGAAATCCCCAAAGGGGACGTTTCCTACAGCTACATCAAAAAAGCTGTCGGGCATTTGCACGGTTTCAAAGCCGTTTACGGAAATGCTGGCGTTCTGGTAAAGCTGGCCCGCAATCCGCCCGGAAATAGAATCCAGCTCCACACCATAGGCTTTGCTACCCGCCATATCCGCAGGGAGCAGGCCCAGGAAATTGCCGGTGCCGCAGGACGGTTCCAGGATGTTGCCCTGGGTAAAGCCCATCTGGGACAGGGCTTTGTAGATTCCCCGGATGACCACGGGCGGCGTGTAAAAGGCGGTGAGGGTGCTGGCCCTGGCCGCCGCGTATTCCTCTGAATCCAGCAGGGATTTCAGTTCCTCATAATGGGGGCTGGTTTCCTCAAAACAGTCCGCAAGGCCACCCCAGCCCACATAGCGGGATAGGATTTCCTGTTCTTCGGGGGTGGCCAGCCGTTCCTCCGCTTCGATCTGCTTCAACGTGCGGATAGCGGCGGCATTGGCCGCATATTTCTCGCTGGGGGCGCCATGGCCCAGGGCGTCGTCGGTGATGTGAAAATCATGGCGCTGATCCCTGGGGATTTCCGGGTGCAGGGTTGTGAAGGTAATGCGCTCACGCCGGGGGCGTTTGGGCGGCAGCGGGGCCGGTTCTTCTTTTTTAGGCTGTAAAACGTCCTGCTCCTGGCTGGCTTGCAGTTCCTCTGCGGCAAGCGCCGCCTGCTCGATGGCCCGTTCATCGGGGAAGTCCCCGTAAACCCGCAGCCACCGGCACTCATTTAAATCGTAGATACCAGCGCCGTCATAGGCAAAGCCGTCCTCGCCCTCCATCGTTCCAGCCACATATTGCTGCGCCGCCTGTTCCGCCTCTGCCAGCGTTTGGTAATCCAGCCGTTCATCAAAGCCATTTTCAAAGTGGTGGTACACCGCAACTTCGTAGGGCGGCTCCATGCGCTGGGCGTAGCGTTCGATGTCCTCCGGGGTGAGCCATTTCGGTTTTTCCGGCAGAGCGGCGTAGAGTTCCCGCATTTTGGCGATCTGCTCCCGCACGTTCCCGGCCCACAAATGCTTTTCCGCACGTCCGCCAGCGCCCAGGAAGTAGTCGCAGTCGGCTTTGAGGCGGCCCAGCAGGCGGTATTTGTCCCCATGGCCGGATGGCATGGCTTCCGCAGCCGGTTCTTCTGCTAACAGCTCGCGCTCGATAAATCCGGCGACATCCTGGCTGTTCCCTTTGCCGCCATGGGAACGGTATTCAGAAATGCCGTTCTCGATCAGCTCATCGGATGCCGCGTATCCGGCTTCATCCAGATAGGTTTTGATTTCTTCCCGCAGGGCCTGCTCCGGGGTAAGGGCAGGCGGCAGCGCCTCGATCTGCTCCAGGCAGAGGGCCACATCCACCGCGATTTCTTCCTCCGGGTCGGCATGGTCGAGGAAAGAGCGCAGCAGCTCATAGAGTTCCTCCCGCTGTACGGGGTCGTGGAGCTGCCGGGCAATATTCTCCACCGCCTGGGCGTCATCCTCGCCGTAGTCCATACGGGAACCATCAAACTCGCCAATAAGGCGCAGCACCTGGGCGGCCAGCGCAGGATAGGGGTCTGGGGCTTCTTCTTTTTGGGGTGGTTCCTGTACCCTGGGCGACACGGCGAACACCGGCGCGTCCTGGGTAGCGGAAATGGTCATTTCCGAGGTATCCGCAATCCGTTTAATTTCATCCCGCACCGCTTGGGGCATTTCCTCATCGTATATCGTTACCGTGCGGTCGGGGCCGATGTGGGCTACTGTTTTGTAGTCCCCGTGTTCTTCCTCCAGCCGGTTCCACACCGTCAAGCCATTTCCCATGTGCCCGTAGCCCAGGTCGTAGGCTTTCGCCTGCGACGTGGTGGGGGCTACTGGCTCCTTGTGCTCTGCAAAGAGGGTAAACGTACCCTGCCGGAAGGCGGTGAGGTTTTCAAACGCCTGCTGGCGCAGGGTGTACATCCGGTCGCCCTGCGGGGTGGCCTCCCAAATGGGAACCATCATCTGGTGGATTTCCTCCACGCGGGCCGGGTCGTCAAGCTGCGGCTCGATGACCTTCACCGCGTCCCAATAATCGAAGCCAAACGGATAGGGGTGCGGCTGTTCCTGGGGTACGTTCTCGAAGAACGTGCGGATATTCCGGGCAAGCTGGTGCTTTTCATACTGCGGCATGGCAGCCCGGTCGTCCTCGGATAAAAACCGCCCCTGGGCGATCATGGCGCTGACGTGCTTTTCCACGGCGCTCCATTTCAGTTCCACCTTGGCGTAGGGGGCGGCGATACTGCCATGGCTGAAGGAAACGCCTTTGCTGAGCTGGTAGGTCACATCGTCGTTTCCGCCGCCATATCCGCTGTATTCCCCGTGGTAGTGCTTTAGAAAATCCTCCCGTTCCTTGCGGTCTGTATGGTTGCGGTAAAAGGAATACACGGCCAGCCGGTAATCTACGCTGCGTTTTCCGCCGCGCAGAAGGTTGTCGATCTCGTCTGTGGAGATATACAAACGCCGCTGGGGGTCATACCCCTCGGCGGCGGTAAAATGCAGCGGCTCCCGCTGTAAATCTGCAAGCTGGGCCTGGAGAGCAAGCGGACGGTAAAAGCGGAACCGCAGAATAGCCGGGTTTTCCTGGTAGGCGGCGGCAAAGGCTTCATATTCTGAGAGGATGGCCTGTAAGCCATCTTCCCGGCTCAAAAGCCCAGCGATTTCTTCAGACGCCTCCGGGAACCCGCCTGGTTTATCATAGACGGCCCGCAGCGAGGGGAAAAAACGCTTATCTTCATCCTCAATGTCGCGGAACATCAGCAGCAGCCGGTCGGCCAGCGCATTGACTTCATGGCGATCCACCTGGTCAAGTTCGCTCTGGGGCATATACCGGCCTAAATCCAGCAGTTCCCGGATACGGGCCGCCGCCTGTTCCCAGGGGATGAGGGCGGCGCTGGAACGCTGGACGCTTTCGCCTTTAGCAATGCGGATTCCCTCGGCGTTATACCAAAGAGCATACTTTTTGCCGTTCAGATAAAAACCCGCGCCGTTCTCGCCATAGTGTTCCGCCAGAAATCGGGCGTTGTCCGGCTTATCTTTTTTGAAGTAGGCGCAGATGATGAGGCGGCTGTGCTTGTGGTTGGAGCCGATACACAGCGCCTCGTCGATCACCTGCTGGGGCAGAGCCGGGTGAGGAAAAACGGATGGCTGCGCTGCGCCCTCCGTCCGGGCTGGCTGCTGAAACGCCGCAAAATCAAAAAGGGACATCTGCTGGCCCTCCTGAGTGGGGAGCCTTGGGATGTCCGTCTGAATGAAGTATTCTTTTTTGTCGATGAGCCGGGCCGTCCATCCGGCTACCAAATCCCACGAAAACACCGATTCCTTTGTGCGGGAAAGGTAAGCGCCTTCCCACATGAGCAGCCCGTTCTCTTGGGGTCTATATCCCAGGCGCTGCCCGTCTGCGATGATCTCGGTAAACCTGTCCTGGTAAGCGGATTTCAGATATTCCGCCCGTTCCGGCTCATCCGGGTGGACGGAAAAGAAAAGCTCGATCTGCTGCTTTTTGTACTTGAGGTCGTCATCCTTGTTGGCGATGACGGCCATGATCTGCTTTTCATCCAAAAGCGCAGGGAGCTGTTCGCCACCTGCGCTTTCTTCCGGTTCATCCTTTAGTTGTAGATCAGCTCCGCCAGCACCGTTTCCTCCGCCGCGTTCTGGATGTTGTTCATCATCTGCACCCATTTCATCTGGTCGCTGGCTTTCAGTTCCTCCGTCACGCCCTGGGCCTTCGCCATCTGCGCTGCGATTTCCTCCATCCGGCGCTGGGCGCTCTGCTGGATCTCCGCCAGATGGCTGGAGAGTTTCCCGCTGGTCAACAGGTTCGTGTAGGTGATCCTGCGGTGCTCCTTGAGGAACCGCCTCCGAAACAATGCGTATTTCCCATGGGGAACCGGCTCCTCCTGGGGCGGCAGAAGGTTCGGCAGGTTGTAGTCGCCCTGTCTCGTGTATGTGATCTCGGCCATATTCAAAACTCCTTTCCGGCTGTGTGGTTTTCTGTTCAGTTACAGCATACTGGATTTGCGGCTGGGTTTCAAATGTGCGATTTTCTTTTTTCGGCTGTCTTTGCAGGGCAAGGACGGTACGCGAAATCGCAGAAAGGCACATTTGGGAAATGTCCCCGGCAGCCACGCCCAAAGCGTTCAGTGTCTGCGGCGTGTTAAAGTCGGTTACATCCCGGAAATCCTCATCTTCAAAATATTCGGATGGGTCAAGGCCGCAGCGCACCAGCAGCATATACCCAATGCTGTTCTGCACCGCCCTGCGGTACTCTACCTCCAGATTCAGCCCGTCCAGTTCTTCCAGGAAGCTGCCTTCCGTAAGGCTTTTCAGTTCAGAAAGATAGTCGGGCATATTGTCCTCCACGGCGTTCTTTGCCGCAGAGAGCAGGGCTGTGCCCAAATCCTCCTTGTGTTCCAGCTCTCCAAAGCTGTTTTCCAGCGTTTCAATGATGTCCGGCGCGTATTCTTCCCGCACCGTCCAGATAGGGACAGGCCGGGGAAAACGGGCCTCGTGGGTATCGGAAATGTCAAAGTAGTATTTCAGCCGGGGTTTGCCAGTATGCTCGCCGTCAAAAACGGCAATGCCGTTTGCGCCCCGGTTTACCCAGCGCCCAAATTGCCGGTTCCATCGCTCGATCTCCAGGACGGCGGTGGCGTCTGGGCGCTGGGCGTAGACAAGCAGTTGTTCATAGAATGAAAGCCGGTAGTTGCGGCAGGCAGAAGCCAGAAACGCCCGCCACTGGTCGGGAGCTGTCACGCTGCGCTGCGTTTCCTGGTACAGCTCCGTTAGGGCTTTATACAATATCGCCATCCGGCGCACCTCCTTTTTCTTGTTATCTTTCCAAAGCCGCAGCCCGCCGCTGCCGGGGAATCGAAAAACCGTAGACCTTGGCGATGTCGTCGCCCAGCCTGCGGGTCACTCTTGTAATATCGGCGCGGGTCGCAATGCCGCGGTACAATTTTTCTTTCAGCAGTTCAATTTGGGAAGGGCTGGCGCTGTCCTTGTAAACGCGGTAGAGGTAGTGGTTTGTGCCGTCGTGGTGGATGGCGTCGCACCGCAGATCGCCCAGGCGGTCTACATACCATGTGGAGTAGTCCGTATCTCCGTAAAGGCAGTCCCGGATGTTGCCGCTGGGGATTTCCTTATATCCCATGCGCCGCCCATTCCACAGGCCCAGGTCGCCTACAACCAAAATGGGCTAGGAAAGCTGCACATTGAGATTGGCGCGTTCATCATCCAGGTAATCCCCATTGATCTCATACATCAGGGAAATGCGCTCATCTTCGGATAAATCCGGGTAATCCGCCTCCAGATCGTCCCGCCAGTCCTCATAGTCCAGGCCGTAGTCTGTCCAGATAATGTGCCGTTCTTCCTTTATCGCGCCTCACCCCGGTCTTTCCTTTTGGGAAGCTGCGCTTTCTCCGCCAGCGTTTTTTCCCGCGCCTGCCAATATGCGGCGTGAAAGGTTTGCAGGCTGTCATTGATAACAGCCTCATACGCGCCGGGGGCAAAGCGTTCGTTGACAGGCGCTTGGTACATCCCTTTATCCATCAACTCCCGCAGCGCCACCGGCTCGTCGCAGTCCTCCTCAAAACAAAGATATGCGCCCTCGGTAAATCCGCAGTCCAGCGCTTCTTTGCGGAATATCTTTTCCGCCAGTTCCCGGCGCACCATAATGCCGCCGTGCCCTGGGGTAGAAACGGAATAAACGCCGGGGCAGAGCGTTTCGCACTCCTGTACGTTCCCCCATGGGGAATAAGGCGGAGCCTCCGGCGCAATGGCGTCCTGCCGCTGTTCTTCCAGGCACTGTACTTCTTCCTGCGCCCGCGCCACCAAATCCTTTTGGGCGGAAAACAGGTCGCTGAAATAGTGGCCCCAATAATAGTCCTTCCGGTCGGTGCATTTCCAGGTAACGAATTGCTGGGGCGCTGTCAAATGGACGCCCAGCACAAACTCGCTGTCGCCCACATGGCAGGAATCCGTAATGATATATCCCGCGTTCTCTCTGTAATCCATCATCAAACCTCCGTTTCATTCAGAATAAAATCCTTGACTTCCTTTATGCTGGCAAAATCCCGTTCATCCCCGGTAAGGTAGCGCACCGCGTCCTGCCATTGGGACAGCGGGTAGCTGTTCTCATCCATCCCGCACAAGTCGGACAGGGCCGCCCTGCGCAGAAATGGGGTGAGGTTTAAGTCGGAGATAAAGCAGCCATGCCGGGCCGCCAGTATATCCAGCAGGTGCAGTTCACTCATGGCCGCACCTGCTTTCCCCGGCCTCTTTCAGCAGTTCTTCCACCAGCCTGCCGCTGCGGATTTTGTTGCGGTCGTCCAGCACCTTGTTCTGGACGCACAGCACCGCCCGGATGTTGGGAACGGTAATGCCGGGGATCTCCACCATCTCCTCCGGGGTGACGGTGAGAAGCTGCACCGGCGAGTAACCAGCCTGGGCGAATATGCGGAAAAGCCGCTGCTCGAATCGTTCTTTCATCTGCAAAAACTCCTTTCTTTTGGGTATGTAAAAGGGGCGGCCCCGCATGGCCGCCCCGGCTGGTTACTTCTTCCGGCTTCTGACTTTCAGGAAAATCAGGCCGCCGATGATGAATATCACAAGCCCGATGGCAATGATCGTTTTTAATTCCATAGTCAATTCCTCCTAACACAATTTCAGCCGCTGTTATTCAGCGGTGTTTTTGTCCTTCCTGCGTTTGCCCACATAGGCCGCAGCGCCCAGGGCGGCAGCGCCCATAGCGGATACGCCCATCAGGGCCGCCCACAGCCAGGGCTTGCTGTCATCGCCGGTTTTCGGGGTATCGCGCAGTTCGTTGTGCATTTGCGCCACGGTAGTTTTGTCTGCGAGAATCGTCACCTTTTTATCCGCAGGCAGCACATAGTTGGCGCTGGCCCCATCCGATACCTCGGACACGGTGTAATCGCCTACGCGCAGGCCCTCGATGAAGATTTCGCCGTTTTTATCCGTTTTGAAGGTCTGGTCGTAGCCGTTGGCCCCGGTCACGCGGAAGGAGAAGCCCTCCACCTTGCCGTCGCTGGACGTTTTTTCAATCCGCAGGGAGCCAGTCTGGGCCATGTTGGTGAAGCCAACCCCGGCCTCGTTCTCTACCTCGTAGATCTTGCCGTTCTCGGTGATCTCCACATAATAGGCGTTTTCATCCAGCAGGAAGCCCTCCGGCGCTTTGGTTTCCCTTACGAACACGCCGCCGTAGAGGATGTGGGACATCTCGTAAATGCCGGTGCTGGTTTCCTCCAGCTTGCCCAGCAGCTCATCGCCCTCGTCCAGCTCTTTGTTGCCATTGGTATCACGGTACACCTCGAACTCGGCCCCGGTGAGCTTGTTGTCGGGATAGTCTTTATCCACCTTCGTCAAACGCAGGTCGCCGTAAATGCGCTCGTTGGCAAGGGAGATTTCCACAACCTGCCCATCTTCCTCCACGGTAACGGGGATCACTTCATTGGAGAGGATAAAACCTTCCGGGCTTTCCAGTTCTTTCAGCACCCAATTCCCGTAGGGGACGCCTGCGAAGGAGAAGCTGCCGTCCTCCGCTGAAGTGGCGGTGGCAAGGGCGTTTTCGGCGGTAAACTCGGTTTCATCGGACTTAAACAGGCCGATTACAGCTCCGCCCAGGCCCGTGCCGTTCTCATCGGTTTTGAGGCCCTTGATTTCGCCGCGGATCAGCTCGTTGGTGACAGCCTCGCCATCATTGGCAGAAATCTCTACCACGGCAACAGAAGGCCCGCCGTACTCAAAGGTAAACGGGAAGGTTTTGCCGTTCAGTAGATAATGGCTGTCGGTGGACAGCTCCTTCAGGTAGAAGCTGCCGAAAGGCAGGTCGGTGCTGCAAACGGCCTGGCCGTTCTCATTCACAGAAACGATCTCCAGAAGCCCGTCTGCCGGGATCACGGAACCGTCTGCTGCGGTGATGTCCTCCTGGGCATAGAGGCCAAAAGTTACGGCGGAGATTTCGCCATTCATGCCAATGCCAAAGGTTTCATCCTGCTCCAGCACCTTGTCAAGCGTCACAAGAGCTTTCTGGCGCTGGTTGTAGAAGCTGGCAGAGGTTTCGGTGACTTCCACCTCCTGGCCTGCGTACACCAGCTCCACGTTGGTGACGTTCTCGCCGGTATCCACCATGCCGTGAGGGAACTGGATTTCCTTCACCTGGAACTTGCCCAGGTAGAGGGGCTGGCTCTGGGCCGTTCCGTCCTCGCCGGTGGTGATGGTGTCCACTACCTCGCCCGCAGAGCAGCGCAGGGTGCCGTCCAGGGTGTAGACGTCCTCCAGGGCGGTAATTTCAAACACCGCACCGGGCAGGCCCTGCACCTCATACACCGGCTGGTAAACGCCCTCGTTTTCTGTCACAGAGGAAAATACCTCGCCGGTCTTGCTGACTTTGATGATTCCTTTCTGGGCCATGTTGGGCTTGGTGACTTCGATCACCGTCACGCCGCCTTCTTCGCTGGAATTGTCCTCGGTCACATCAAAGTAAACCGGGGTGCTGTCCAGCACATAGCCGTAGGGGGCCTGGACCTCCACCAGAGAGTACCCGGAGCCATACTCCAGCTTTTCCGGGGTGACAAGGTAGCCCTCGGAATTGGTGTAGAACGTATCAATGGTGGTCGGCGTCGGGTAAGTGAACGTCATTTCCACCTTGCTGCCATCGGGACGGTAAATCTGGAACCCGGCCCCCGCATAGGGGATGGTGACGCCGGTTTCCGCGTCCACCTTGACCACCTTGATGAAGCTGGCAAAATTAGCGTTGTTGATAAGGTAGCGGTAGGTCTGCCCGTCTTGGGCGATATACACTTCAAAGTCGTCCATCAGCTCACGGCCTTCCCAGCCCTTGGTCTGGCGGACGATATAGGTGCCATAGGGCAACTTCTTCGACTGTGCAAAGCCGTTCTCATCGCAGACGAGGACATCACGCTCAGATTCCCTGGCATTTTCATAGCTGCCGGCTGATTTCAAAAACACCTGGAACTCCGCGCCGGATTCCGGGGTTTCGATCTGGGTTTCCCCGTCGTCGGTATGCTTGATGATGGCGATGTCGCCCTTGATGACCTGTTCCGTCACGTCGTTGGCGGTATCGTTCAGCTCAATCTCATACAGCTCCGGTTCCGCGCCTACCTTGTGGATGGTGGAATCCAGCAGGTAGCCCTCGCTGGGGCTGATTTCACGGATTGTCCAGTCCGAATCGCAGACGTAATATCCGGTGGTGAACTGGCCGTTCTCGTCCGTGGTGAAGCTGTCGATAAGGGTATCTCCCTTATACAGCCCATACACAGCGCCGGCCAGGGAACCGTCGCCCTGGGGGGCGCCTGTTTCCACATCGCTCTTGGTGACGGTGACGCGGAACTTCTTCAGCACGTTATTCACGCTCTTGTGAGTAACTTCGTTCCACTCGATGGTGGCTGTCTGGGAATCCGGCACCACATAACGGATGGGGGTATCCACCTCCTCCAGTACATAGCCCGTGCCGATGAGCACGTTTTCAAAACGCGCCACGCCGTTTCCATCTGTCACAGCATACTCATCCACCGGCTGCCCGGAGAGGGATGTGCCATACAAGTGGAAGGTCATGCCCTCCACCAGTCCGTCCTCGCTGGTTTTCGTCACTTCCAGGCTGCCGCGCTTCAGCTTGTTGTTGAAATTCACGGTAGAGGTCTGGCCGCTGACGATGGTCACGCGCTGGGTTTCCTGGGGTTCATATTTGTCAATGGACTGCTCGGTTACGGTATAAACGCCGGGGTTGAGGTCGGTGATGTCGATCTCGCCCGCCTCATTGGTGGTCTTGGTGGCGCTGTATCCCTCGCCGGTAATGGTGAAACTGATCCCGGCTACCTGTCCATCCTCGGAAGTCTTGACCAGCTTCATGTTGCCGGTTTTTACTTCCAGGTTCAGATAGCCCACCATATAATCGGACACGGTTTCCCCGTAGGTGGCAAAGTCCTGCTTGCCGCCGCCGATAATCCCATCCGTCCATACCACTACGCCGCTGCGCTGGGCAGAGATTTTTTCTGCTTTCACCGTTACAGAACCTTTGATGGCCTGGGCGGAAGTGATGGTGAGCTGATTGCCGTCCACGGAGAAATTCAGCCCGGTGGTGCTGCTGGAGAAGGTGTAGTCACTCAGCACGCCGTTGGTATCCGTGAGTGTGAGGGAATACTGCTGGCCGTCCCATTTCAGCTCATAGGCCCCGGCGTCGGCGGTGCTGCTGAAAAAGCTGGGCAGCATGGTATGGCGTTTTACCGCGCTCTCAATAGCGGAATACTGGCTGAAGATCTCGCTGTAAAGGGGATTCTCCGGGCTGATATATTCCGCGATATTGTTCTTGCCCTGGGCGTTGGCGTCCACATGGTTAAACTGGCTGTCGCGCTCACCCACGACGGTTTCCCAGACAAGAAGCTGGGTGGCGATTGCCCCGGCCATCTTGCTGGCGTCCTCCGGGTCATCGGTCATCCATGATGTGCTGGCGTTACCCTGCCAGCCATAGGTCATAATCCGCCCGATATATTCCTTGATGGTGTCCGGTGGAATAGTGGGGTTCAGATCGGACGGGTAATCATCCCAGAAATCCTCGCCCCGGCCAGTAAACTGGTCGCCGGAATGAACGCCGACGCCGGGTTCGATACAGTAGATGACTTTCCCGTTAAAGGAATCCTGCGTGTGGATGGTAAAACCGTT
>ERZ857801.1326-NODE-1326-length-26605-cov-2.959096_pt1 | contig 26605 bp, 28 predicted proteins | sample MGYA00519762_ERZ857801 | MGnify/ENA primary metagenome ERZ857801 (study PRJEB31778, sample SAMEA3449368) | human gut metagenome | biome: human gut; feature: human-associated habitat; material: faeces | place: United Kingdom | collected 2010/2012 ...
GGAAATTGTTGAACGACTCACGAGGAGTTCTTCTGCTAACTGATCAATTTTGACATAATCATCAATATCAATTAGACGTTTTAAAATATAGTTTTCCCTTTCCCATGGTTGGGTTGGAAATAAAGATTCACGATGCTTTTGGGATTCTTCAATGAAAGATTGTAAAGATTTAAGAGAAGATGAAGACTTATTTTTAATCATATATCCCTTGGATGTTTTAGAAATCAGTTCATAACCTAAATCTTTTAAAATCACTTTGATATTGGCGATTTCATCTCTGACTAAGCGTCGATTAATGCCAGTGATTGTTGCAATATCATAAGAAGAAATATAATCAGTAGATGTGACAAGTAATTTTAAAATTTCTAACTCATCTTTCTTTAATTTCATATGCACCACTCCTTAATTTCAAAATTATAACAAATCCTTTACTTTGTGTAAACGATTTCTCGCCAAAATCGTACAAAAGATTAATGATAAAAATGACGAAAAATCAGCATATTAGGCACTTTTTGTGAGAAAAGTGACATTAGTTGTGACAAATGATAATGTGGAAATTTTTTAAAGAAAAGATAAAATAATAAATGTAGAGAAAACGTTTACACGTATTTCTAAAATTTTAAAAGAAGGGAGAAAATTTTATGTCTACTGAAAAGAAGTCTTTTATGGACTCACTCATGGAGAAAGTTGACGTCATTGCTGGTCCGATGACAAAGTTTGGACAAATTCCATTTGTTCGTGCTTTGGTTAACGGGATGGTAGCAGCCATTGGGGTTACAATGGTTGGATCTATTTTCTTAGTTATCAACCTGTTTGCATCAGATGGTCAATTAACTGAAACTGCTCTATTGCCATTTTTAAGACCTTGGGCTGCTGACATTTCATTAGTTAACAGCTTATCAATGGGATTTATGGCTATCTACATTGTTATCGCATTTGGTTCTGAATATGCTGAAATCAAAGGATTTAACAAAACAACAGGTGCTGTTGGAGCATTTTTTGCCTTTATTTTATTGAACTACGATTCTGTTGGTCAATTATTTGTTGAAGGTGCTGAAACATTACCAGCTGCTTTGGAAACAACTTATTGGGGTGGTGCAGGGGTCATCACTGCAATGGTTGCTGGAGCTATTGCCATTAATATTGTTAGTATCTGTTATAAACACAATATTAAAATCACTTTACCTGATGGTGTTCCACCAGCAGTTGCAGATAGTTTCTCAGCAATTATCCCATATTTCTTTATTACAATTGTATGTTGGGGAATTAGAACTTTAGCTGGTATCAATATCCCAGAATTAGTTGGAAATGTATTATTACCAATCTTCTCTGCTGCTGATAATATTGCTGTTTATACATTACAACAATTCTTATCTGCATTATTGTGGACTTGCGGTCTTCATGGTGATAATATTACTGGTGCTGTTATTAATGCCTTTACAAATACATGGATTGCTGAAAATAATGCTGCATTCGTGGCTGGTACTGCTGTTGCTGATTTACCTTATACTTGGACACCTAACTTATGTAGATTGTCTCAATGGGTATCTTCATGCTGGCCAATCTTAGTTTACATGTATATGTCAAGCAAGAAATTGCCTCATTTAAAACCTTTGGCTACAATCTGTTTACCTCCAGCTGTCTTCTGTATTGTTGAACCAATTATGTTTGGTTTACCTGTTGTGTTAAACGCATTCTTAATTATTCCATTTGTTTTAACACACACAATTACTGCTGCATTAACATATTTCTTAACTGACATCGGATTTGTTGGTAAGATGTATATGACATTGCCTTGGGCGACGCCATCACCTATCTTAGGTTACTTAAGTAATGGTGGTTCAGTTGGTGGAATCATTGTTGTATTTATTAACTTTGCAATTGGTTTAGTTATCTTCTATCCATTCTGGAAAGCTTATGAAAAATCAGAAGTGGAAAGAATTGAAGCTGAAGCAACTGCAAGTGCAGAATAATTTTTTAGAACATGAAAAGGGCTGTTAAACCAATTTATTTACAGCCCTTCTTTTATTCAAAGGAGGAAGTATATTATGAAAACATGTCCAAATTGTTATAAAGATTTGCCAGATGATGCAGAATTTTGTACCTATTGTGGAAAACCATTAAGTGAATCAAAAATAAAGGAAAGAAAAAACGAAAAATCAAAATTAAAAAAGAATACGAGAAAGAATAATTGGGCTATGTTGGGACTTTCTCTTTTACTTTTTGGTTTGGTTGCTTTTGATTTTATTTTACCCACTATTATCGATGCTTTTGGTGGTAATACCGTTTTTCCGTTTTATATCAGTCTAATCATGTATATCATTTCTATTATATGTGGATGTTTATCTTTATATATTGATAGAAAAGATAAAAAGGCTGGATATGAACCTAATGGTAATAAAAGTTATGCTTATGTTTGTATCTTTGTCAGCTTGTTTATTGCATTAGTGAATTTGTCACAAGTTATTTTGAAGTAGGAGTGAAGTACTATGTATTGTAGAAAATGTGGAAAGAAAATAAGTGATCATGCGCAATTCTGTAATCATTGTGGAACAGAAGTTGTGATTGTTCCTCAACAAAGCTATGCGGATAAGTATAAAGAAAACAAGAAAAAAGCAAAATCACAGGCTAAGCAGACATCAGAGCAGCAAAAAAAGCAACAGGAAAAATATAAAGATGCAAAAAATCCATATATTGCGGCATCTTTGTTTGCTTCTATTGTTTCACTTGCTTGTGCTATTTTTCCATGGAATTTAATTGGAGAAGGTATCGGAACAAGTTTACCAATGAGAATTATTGTGGTTGTTTTTGCTTTGCTTGGTGATTATCATGCCACAAAAGCAAAACAAACCAATCGATATCTTAAAAATAGATATGGTTTTGAAATTCAAGTCAATGCAATGAAATTAGGTTATTATCTGTCTATTATTATGACAATCATGGGATTATTTGCATTGTTTATGTATGGGGCATAATATTGCCTTTTTTATTTAAACGATCAATATTAGGATAAAAAAGTCATAACTTATGACTTTTTAAACAGTGGAAGATTGAAATGGATTTTATATAATAAAGGTGGAGGTGTAAGAATGAATATTTTATTTTTTAAACCAATTCCTCGTCCTGCGATTTGGGGACATACATTGGTCAAAGATTATTTTGGATATCATGATTTCCCAGATGGTATTGGTCAATCATGGTCATTCAGTGCTCAAAAAGGCGCATCAACAATATGCCTTAGTGAGCCATTTCAAGGAAAGACATTACTTGAATTATGGGAAAATAATCAGGAACTTTTTGGTCATCCTGGAGAAGAGTTTCCAGTTATTATTTCACTGGTAGCACCAGAAGATGATTTAAGTATACAGGTTCATCCTGATACAAAGCATGCTAAGCTCAAAGGTTTTTCAAGTGGTAAAAATGAAGCCTGGTATTTTATAGAAGCTAAGGAAGGTGCTAATATTGTATATGGGCATCATGCTAAAGATGAAGCTGATTTAAGACAATATATTCAAGAAGACCGTTGGAATGAATTGATTAAGCATCTGGATGTTCATCAAGATGATTTTGTTTATTTACCTGCCGGTTTATTACATGCTTTAAGAAAAGGAAGCATAGTTTATGAAATTCAACAGGCTACAGATATTACATATCGCTTTTATGATTATCATCGTCAAGATGAAAATGGTCAGGAACGCGAACTTCATTTAGAAGAGGCTATTGACTGTCTATCATATGATCCTCATGATATGGAAAATCATATAGAACCAGTCATTGAAAAGAAAGATGGTCTTATAAAAACTGTTTTTATTTCTAATGATTCTTTCACAGTCACAAGATTAGAAATTGAAGAATCAGGAAAATTGAAAGATGATAACTATCAACTGGCAACAGTAGTTAAAGGAAGCGGAAAAGCGAATGGTATAGATATCAAATTGGGAGATAATTTCTTGATTCCAAAAGGACTAGAAGTTCAATTTGATGGAAAGATGACAATAATGATGACAACAAAGTGAGGGAAACTAATATGAGTCGATTAAAAGAAAATTTTTTATGGGGTGGAGCCCTAAGTAATGTTCAGGCTGAAGGAGCATATTTGGAAGATGGTAAAGGTCTCAATGTTTATGATACTTTAGAAGTTGTACCAGAACCAGGTATTGCACCAATATTTTGCGATACTGCTGTCGCAACAGATCATTATCATCATTATAAGGAAGATATTGATTATATGACAGAAATGGGATTTAAAGCTTATCGTTTTTCTGTTGTATGGTCAAGAATTCATCCCATGGGTGATGATGAAAAGCCAAATGAGGCTGGTTTAGCTTATTATGAAGATATGGTTGATTATCTTTTAGAAAAAGGCATTGAACCAGTTGTGTCTTTAGTGCATTTTGATATGCCAGATCATCTGGCTAAAGAATATAATGGTTTTTTAAATAAAAAAGTCATTGATTTTTATGAAAAACATGTTGCAAGTGTTGTAGAAAGATTAAAAGGAAAAGTCAAATATTATATCACTTATAATGAAATTAACTTGGCACCTTACCACCCAAGTTTGGTTGCAGGTGCACATAAGCCTGATGACATGAGTCAGGAAGAACTGTTTGCACAATTAACAGTGAATGTTGAAGTGGCACATGCGAAAGCTGTCGAAGTTATTAAACGTATTGATCCAAAGGCTCAAGTTGGGGGAATGCTTGGACACGCTCCATTTTATCCATTGACTTGTAAGAGTGAAGATATCCTGGCTGCAGACTTTAAAAATAAAATGCACAATTATCTGCCTTTTGATATTATGACAAGTGGTGAATTGCCAGTTTATTTTTTAAATTTCATGAACCAAAGACATATTTCTGTTGATTATAGTGAAGAAGAAAGACGTATTGTCAAATCTGCTTCAACAAAGCTTGATTATTTGGCTTTCTCTTATTATCGCAGCAATGTTCAAAGTTCTTTTGAAGATATTGAAGATTTAACTGAATTAGAAAATGCGATATTATTTGATAACCGTGGATTAAAAAATCCTCATTATCAGGCTAATGAATGGGGATGGCAAATTGATAGTGAAGGATTGAGATATTCTTTAGTTGATTTTTATCATCGTTATCATAAACCATTGTTCATTGTAGAAAATGGTATAGGTATTGATGAAAAACTGGTAAATGGAAAAGTTTATGATGATGAAAGAATTTCTTATTATCAAAAACATATTACCAGCATTAAAAGAGCTGTTTTACATGATGGTGTAGATTTAATGGGATATTTAGCTTGGAGTCCAATTGATTTTTTAAGTAGTCATAAAGAGATTAGAAAAAGATATGGTTTTGTCTATGTAAATAGAGATTTTGAAGATCTTTTGGATTTAAAACGTTATCCTAAAAAATCGTTTTACTGGTATCAGAAAGTGATTCAGACACAAGGTGAAGATTTAGATAATCAGGTAGATTATTAGAATGGATTTGAAACATTGAAAAATATTTTCAATGTTTCATTTTCTTGTTATAATGAAAATAGTCAAATAAATGGAGATGAATAAGATGATACTTACAAAGAAACCTTTAAAAGTTTTATTAATTGGTGGAACAGGTACAATATCTCTGCCTATATGTGAAGCATTAAGTCAAAATCAGGATATTGAATTATACGTTATGAATCGTGGTCATAAGTCTTTACCTGAACATGCTCATCAGATAATCTGTGATTTTCATGATACTGCAAAAATGGAAGAAATTTTAAAAGATTATTCTTTTGATATTGTTTGTAACTTCATTATCTATAAGCCAGAAGAAGCTATTAAACAAATTCAGTTATTTAAAGGAAAGATTCAACAATATATCTTTATATCTACAGTTGTGACTTATAATCATGAAACAGCTGTGATGATTCATGAATCACATGAACAAAATAATATCTATTCTGAATATGGAAGAGAGAAAACAAAATGTGAACAAATCTTTATGAAAGCTTATGAAGAATTTGGTTTTCCTATTACGATTGTGCGTCCTTCACAAACTTATGGATATGATCGTATTCCTTTAAGTGTCAAAGGAAAAAGCTGTTGGAGTGTGGTTGATCGTATTTTAAATGATAAGCCAGTCATTGTTCATGGTGATGGTAAGAGCACATGGCATTGTACTCATAATCAGGATTTTGCTTATAATTTTATTCAACTGATTAATAATGAAAAGACAATTGGTCAGGCTTATCATAATATTAATCCTGTTGTGGTGAACTGGGATATGATTTATCGTGATTTATATGCCTTATTAAACAAAGAACCAAAAATCATTCATATTGCCAGTGATACATTAGCACTCTCTCAAACTTATGATATTGAATCATCAATTCTAGGAGATAAGCAATATTCATGTCTGTTTGATATGTCAAAAATTCAAAGAGATATTCCTGATTTTCAAAATCATATTATGATTCAGGAAGGGTTGAAGATGTATCTTGACTATATGGAACAGCATCCAGAAAAGAAAGTCAAAGATGAAACATTTGATCAATGGTGTGATCAGGTGATTGATTCTTATCAGAAATTTATTCAAGAAATCAAGGGTCATTTTTAGGGATTAACGCAATCCCTTTTTTATTTGGCAACTGAGACATGTTTTTGGCTATGTGAGAGAATATTTAACCTTTTTTTCATGCAATCATGTATAATCATAAGTGAAAGAGGTGAGTAGGATGGGAATCGGTATCATAGCTTTAGGACTCTGGTTGCTTCTAGGTATTTCGTTTTCAATCAATAGCATAGAACTTTTTCCAGATGCTTTATCAATGATGGTTATTATGGTGGGAATTGTCATTGTTTTTAGAAGAGTGAAATCAAGAGAACTGCTGATATCTTTAGGATTATGGATAGTCAGTTTTGTAATGGAACTGTTTCAATTGTATTTTTTCAACCAGTGGATTTGGTTACTAGCATTGGCATTTGTCTATATAGGGATTGATCATATAGCTGTTGATTATCCTGCTTTAAAAAAATATAGATATGGCTATCGTATATATTTGACAGTTTATGTGATGATTTTATTGTTGGGTGAATTGATTTTGAAAACAAATGAAGCATCTTTCATGCTAATAGCTGCCTTTTTCATGATTGTCTTAGAAATAGTTTTGATTATGGTTTTATATCATATGATCAAAATCAATCATTTTTTAGAAGAAGATTATATCCAAATCCATGTTCAATCTTTATCCTATTCATTTCATCAAAAAGCAATCATTATTGTTCTTTCTTTAGCGAGTCTTTTAGGCATTGTCTATATGAAAGATGGCTTTTTAAAACAGATCCAACAGGAAGTTTTATATGAAGAATCATGCTATTTAAAAGTGAATGAAGAAGATTATAAAATCTTGCCTTTTGGTTATCGAAAAGAACAACAGAGCACACTGTTTTTAGAAGAAGAACTTGTATCCTATACACCTATTGAAATCTATATTCGTCAGGATTTATTCAAAGACTTAAGTCAAGTTGAATATCAGATTTTGAATTATGATCAGGTCATTGTCTCTTCATCTGGACCGTTTCAGACTGTTGAATATGAAGAAGGAGAAACGACACCATTTACAGGTTATGTAGGTGTATATGTTCAAGATGATCGTTATAGTGAGATTCAAAATATTCAAGATTATACAAAATCCTTCAATTTTGTATTAAAGCTTTATAATCAAAATGGCGAGTGTTATTATCAACAGATGTCGACTTTAGAACAAGTTTCATCTCATGTGTATCGTTATGAGGATGAAAATATCTGTATGGAAAACCTGAAATATGATATGAATGTTATCACTGATCCACCACCACAGATAACATTAAAACAAAATCAAGATCAGATAACAGATATCCTGTTTTATACAGTCAATGAAAATAATGAAGAAAATTTGATTCTTAAATATGATAATTTCCTTGATCAAGATCATTATAAACTTAATATAAACCAACGTTTTATTCATCAGCCATTAGAGCATTTATCAAAACTAAAAATAGAATATCGAGATGAAAATTATCAGGTTATTGATTCTTACATCTGTGAATTGGAGGAAGTTCTATGAAAATCATATGTGCACCCGATCATCTTGATACTTTAAAATCTATGCTAAGAGAATATCAGCAGTTAGATATTGTCATTGTAGAAAAAGGTTTTGATTATGAAGGTATGTGTTATTACTTTTCTATGGAACATATAGAAGATCTGATTTTATATTTACAGAGTCTGCATCAAAAATATGTTCTCTGTTATGCTGATGAAAAACAATACAAACTTTTACCTCAACAGATTGATTTTATTGAAGGTTATTCACAGGAAGCTTTTGTTCATAGTGAACATCTTCAATATCAGATCTATCAGAAGCTTTATGAATTAGAGGAAAAACTGAGACCTTATGGTTTTGTGAGAATTAATAAATCAACTCTAGTCAATATTCACAAGATAGAAAGTATTATACCTGAAGTTCAAAGAAGATATATTCTGACCTTAAAAAGTCAAAAAAAGCTGTTATTGACACGTTATTATGTAAAGGATTTTATGGAAACGTTAAGGAGGGATACTTTATGAAAGAGAGAATAGGCATTCATTATGGCATCAGCTTTATTTATCTGGTTATTATAAGAAATCTCTTAGGACAGGGATATCTTTATACAAACTATTCGTCTGCTTTTCAAAAAAGCCTGATTTATTGTCTGATTTTATCAGCTTGCTTAACGATTTTGTTAGAAGCCTGGCAAATGTTTAAAGAAGTTTATATACATCGTTTTAAGATTCAAAAAGTCATGGCTTTTCTATGTCTTGTTGCCATCATGTTAGTGGCTTATTTACAATCTTTATATTATAGTGCTATTATACTGTTTCTTCTCTTTTATATATGTCGAGATGGTTGGCGCTATTATCAAATGAATAAATCATTATAAAAAAGGGCCATAGCCCTTTTTTATAAGCGTGTAGAATCTCTTTGAATCAGTTCTACAGGTAAAATATAATGTTTTTCATCCCCATCTATAGTTTCACCATTCATCAATGATAATAATAAGCCAGATGCTTTCTGCGCCAGCTGTTTAGTGTTTTGATGAATTGTGGATAAAGGTGGCTGACAGGCGTAAGAAATAGGAATATCATCAAAGCCAATCACTTTGACGTCTTCAGGAACACGAATATGATTTTCTGTTAAGGCAACCAAAACGCCATAAGCACGCCAATCATTGGTCGCAAAGACTCCATCAAATGGAATGCCTGATTGAATGAGTTTTTCAGTAGCGTGTTTGGCACCATCATAGTTGGAAGATGAAATATCTAATAAAATCTGTAATTCTTCATAAGCTGTAAGACCATAATCTTTTAAAGCCTGAAGATAACCTTCTAATCGCTGCTGATTGACTGATAAGGATTTATTACGTGAAATAATGGCAATGCGTTTACAGCCCTTTTTGATTAATTCTTCGGTCGCTAAATAGCCACCACTATAGTGATTGGATTCTACATAATAAACATTGTGATGATATTTAGGTTTTCTATCGATACAGACAATGGGAATATCTCTTGTTATGATGTTGGTAGGTAATTCTTCACTCCCTGAAATACACATGATTCCATCTACGAGTTTAGAATCAAGAGATTTAAAATATGCAATTTCTTTTTCCTCTGTCTGTGAAGTATTACATATAAAAACAGAATAGTTTTTTTTAAAAAAGTATTTTTCAATTTCTAATACAAGATGGGAAAACCATTCGTTGTTGATATTGGGAACAATAATGCCCACTGTCTTTGATTTTGACATTCTAAGGCTTTTCGCAGCCATATTGGTTCTATACCCATACTGATCAATAATTTTTTGAACTTTTATTCTTGTTTCTTCAGAAAAGCGACCATTGTTATTAATAACGCGTGAAACTGTAGCCACAGAAACGTTGGCCAGTTTTGCTATTTCTTTTATTGATAAGCTCTTTTTTTTATCCATGAAATGTCAACTCCTAAATTTATTATATATTTTTTTCCAACTTTTTCCTAGAAAAACATATTTTGTAATGGAATATTCTTTAGTCATAAAATATGACAAAAATATACATAGAGGGTGTATAATGAAATCAGTATAATGAATGTAAGGAGGTAAGGTTATATGATTCAATGGGGAATATTGGGAATAGGAAATATTGCCAAACGTTTTATAAAAAGTTTAGAAATGAGTGAAAAGGGTCAGCTTTATGCAGCTGCTTCTTATACAGAAAGTAAATGTGAAGAATTTTTAAAAGAACATCCAGATGTTAAGGTTTATCATGATTATGAAGATTTATTAAATGATGATAATGTAGATGCTGTGTATCTGGCCATGAGGCATATTGATCATTATCGTTGGGCTAAAAAAGCTTTACAACATCATAAAGCTGTTCTTTGCGAAAAACCAGCGACACTTTATAAATGGCAAATGGAAGATTTAAAACAGGAAGCAATCAAGAATCAAACATTTTTTATGGAAGCCATGAAAACACGTTTTATTCCTTTGATTCAAGATATTAAGGATTGCTTAGAGAATAAAGAAATTGGTGAATTGTTAAGTGTTGAAACAAGCTTTTGTTATGACAGGGATTATTTAGAAGGACATTATTTGTTTGACCAAGAACAAGGTGGTATTTTAAATGATGTTGGAAGTTATAATGTGGCTAGCACTTTGGATTATATTCATTCTCCAATTGCTACAATTGATTCTCAGGTACACTTTTGTTATGGAGTGGATAGTCATGAAAAGGTGACTATTACTTTTGAAGGTGGTCAAAAAGCTATGATGGAGATGGCTTTTGATGAAAAGAAAGATCCTATCTTAGAAATAATAGGAACTAAAGGAAAAATTTTAGCACAGCCTTTTTATCGTCCTACACAAGCCACAATTATTGATGTTACAGGAACGTCGTGTCAAATTGAAAAACCTTATATCAATGATGATTTCTTTGGTGAAATTGAAGAAGTTCATCGTTGTTTACAAGCGAAACTCATAGAAAGTCCACGTATGAGTTTACAGGATTCTATTGATTGTATTGATTTGATTGAAAAAATTAGAAACAGTTTTCCAAAAGAATGATTTCTTCTTGAGAGGAAATCTTTTTTTTATTTATGGCACACATTGTGCCGGGAACATATATCGAAACTAGGAAAAGAGTGATTTAAAATAGAATTATCAAAAAGATAAAGGAGGAATAAATAGTGGGATTTCCTAAAAATTTTTTATGGGGTGGTTCAATCAGTGCTGCCCAAATTGAAGGTGGATGGAATGAAGGTGGAAAATCACCTGTTTCTGTAGACTACTGTACTGCAGGATCAACAACTGAACGCCGTCAGATATGGTATTTGGATGAAAATGGACAAAAAGCACATATGACTTGGGAACCAGTCGATGAGTTACCAAAGGGAGCTAAATATCAGCTTTTTGATGATTTGCATTATACAAATCATGTTGCCAGTGATTTTTATCATCATTATAAGGAAGATATTGCTTTAATGGCAGAAATGGGATATACAACATTCAACACATCTATTTCATGGGCAAGAATTTATCCATATGGTATTCAAGGCGGAGTCAATCAGGAAGGTGTAGAATTCTATCGTGATGTTTTTACAGAATGTCGTAAATATGGTATGGATCCAGTCATCACTTTATATAAGTATGATGAACCTGTTTCTTTAAATGAACAGCATGGTGGCTGGACAAATCGTGCAATGATTGATGAGTTTGTTGAATTTGCGAGAGTCTGCTTTACAGAATATAAGGATTTAGTCAACAAGTGGATGACATTTAATGAAATCAATATCATCATGCCTAGAGATGATACACCAAAAGAAAAGGCACAACGTAATCTGGTTTATTTACATAATCAATTAGTTGCTGCTGCAAAAGCAACAATTGTGGCTCATGAAATTGATCCAAATCTGAAAGTTGGAGCTATGATTTGTGGAAATATGGCATATCCTTTAACGCCAGATCCAGAAGATGCTTTTGCACAATATAAAAATTTCCAGGATTTCTTCTGTTATAGTGCTGATACACAAGTGAGAGGAGAATATCCAAGTTTTGCTAAACGTATATGGAAAGAATGGGATGTTGAATTAGACATTACTGATGAAGATAAACGTATCTTAAAGGTAGGAAAAGCAGATTTCTTAGGATTTTCATATTATGCATCAGGCGTTGTGACAACACATGAAGCTGAACAATCCGATGTCACAGGTGGTAATGTTTTAGGTACTGTGAAAAATCCATACTTAAAGGCCAATGCCTGGGGATGGCAGATTGATCCATTAGGATTTAAACATTTCTTACATATTTTAAATGATCGTTATCAAGTGCCTTTATTTGATGTGGAAAATGGAATAGGTTTGATTGAATCAGAAGGAGAAGATGGTATCTGTCATGATGAGGCAAGAATTGATTATCATCGCCAACATATTCAACGTATGAAAGAAGCTGTTGAGGAAGGTGTCAATCTCTTTGGATATACAACTTGGGGATGCATTGATCTGGTTTCTGCTGGAACTGGACAGATGGATAAAAAATATGGATTTATATATGTTGATATGGATGATCAGGGTCATGGTGATTTACATCGTTCAAGAAAAGATTCATTCTATTGGTATCAGAAAGTTATTCGTTCAAATGGTGAAGATTTAGATTAATGAAGGAATCACTCGTGACGAGTGATTCCTTTTCTCAATAATGATATAAGGAAATGAGGAAAAATAATGAAGACATATACAAATAAAGAATTGGCAGCGTATATTGATCATGCAGTGTTAGATCCGGCTATGACAATAGAGCAGTTAAAAGATAATATAATGGTCGGTGTGCGTTTGGGATGTAAAACAGTCTGTGTCAATCCTGATGCGATTGAAATTGCAAAAGTATGTATTCAGGGCAGTGAAACATTATTGTGTGTTGTGCTTGATTTTCCATTTGGTTCAAGTCAGAGTGTATCCAAAGTTGAACAGTGCCGACACATCATTCAATCAGGTGGTATTTTTGAAATAGATATGGTCGCAAATTATGGCAGAATCAAAAGTGGTGATTTTGATTATGTCAGGGAAGAAATTAGGCAGATTAGTGAAATCTGTCATCAAAATCATGTGGGCTTAAAAGTTATTGTAGAAACAGATGCGCTTACCAAAGAAGAAATAGGGGAAGCGTTAGAGTGTTGTGTAAAAGGACATGCTGATTTCATTAAAACATCTACAGGTTATTTTAAGAGTTCCCATAATGTAGGCGCAACACCTGAGCTTATTCAATATCTTGTAGAAAAGGCTAATGGTAGAATCAAAGTTAAAGGTTCAGGATGTGTGCGTTCTAGAGAACGACTCATTGAATTGATTGAGTTAGGAATAGATAGAGCGGGTGTAGGATGTGGATCTACACAAAAAATATTAGCAGATTAAGAGGTTTAAGTAATGGTTAAAGCAGTGATTTTTGATATGGATGGATTGATGATTGATACTGAAGTTGTCAATTATCAGTTCTTCGGCAGATATTTTCAGACACTTGGCGTTCAGCTTTCACTTGATGATTATTGTATCTGTTTTACTGGAAAATCTATTGAACATGGGTTAGATAGTGTGAGAGAGCTCTATCATCTTGATTTTCAAAATGAAGATTACTGGGCTTATTTTCAAGATTTTCGTGAAGAATGGGAAAATCAGATTGCCCCTTTAAAACCAGGACTCAATGAACTTTTAGAAGACTTAAAGACACAGGATATGAAATTAGCTATAGCAACTTCCAGTGATAGAGAAAGAGTTCAGCGTCTTTTTCAAAGATATTCAGTTTTAAAATATTTTGATGCTATTGTATGTGGACCAGATGTGAAAGCAGGGAAACCAGCTCCCGATATCTTTTTAAAGGCATGTGAAAAACTTTCTGTTGCGCCTATGGATGCTTTGGTATTAGAGGATAGTGAAACAGGTATTGAAGCAGCTTATCGTGCCAAGATTCCTGTGATTTGTATTCCAGATTTAAAACAGCCTGATGAAAGGCATGCACGTATGACGAGTGCTATTTTACCATCTTTAAGAGAAGTTATCGATGAGGTAAGGAGGATGAGATAATGCAAAAGAATTTTTTATGGGGAAGTTCCATCAGTGGTGGTCAATGTGAAGGTGGCTATGATTCGCGAGGTGAAACTGTTGTTGACTTGATTCCTGCTGGTAAGGATACACGTTTTCAATATTTGGATAATCCAGGAATCTATATGACAAGACCAGCTGGTTTTTATCCTTCACAAAAAGGTGTAGAATTTTATGAACATTATAAAGATGATATTGCTTTATATGCCAAAATGGGATTAAAGGCATTGCGTTTTTCAATTCTTTGGTCAAGAATCTTTCAGGATGATTCTTTAACACCTCAAGAAGAAGGATTACAGTTTTATGATCGTGTGATTGATGAATTAATCAAACATCATATTGAGCCTATTATTACAACAATTCATTTTGATATGCCAGTATGGGTTGTAGAAAAATATAATGGTTTCTATAATAAAAAAGTTGTGGAGCTTTATGAACACTATGTCAAAACAATTGTCAATCGATACCATGATCGTGTGAAATACTGGATTTCATTTTGTGAAATTAACGTCATGAATCATGCCTTATATATGGTCGCAGGAACAATTGTTCAAAAAGGACAAAATAGAGATGAAATTCTTCATCAGTGTGCCTATCATCAATTATTAGCAAATGCTATTTTAGTGAAAGTCTGCCATGAAATGGATGATTTACTTAAGGTAGGATGTGAAGTGGCTGGCTCACCATGTTATCCACTGACATCCTCACCACAAGATTATCAATTGATGATGGAAGCTGATCGTAGTAACTATCGATATACAGATGTTATGGTTAAAGGACATTTTCCATATTATTTCTTAAAAGAACTCCAACAATACCATGTAGAAATGCTTGCGGAAGATATTGACATCATTCAAAAGAATACGTTAGACTTTATTGCTGTTTCATACTATAAAACAGAGGTTGCTTCAAGTGAAGGAATCACAACCAATCCACAACTGGAAACAACACCTTTTGGCTGGACGATTGATCCAGTAGGACTCAGAATTATGTTAAATCAAATGTATGAAAGATATGAAAAGCCAATCATGATTGTTGAAAATGGACTAGGAACATATGACAAGGTGGAAAACGGACAGATTCATGATGATTATAGAATTGATTATCTACAAAAACATATTGATCAGATGGAATTAGCTATGGCAGATGGTGTTGATATCATTGGATATTTAACTTGGGCAGCTATGGACGTTGTTTCAACGAGCGAAGGATATATGTCAAAGCGTTATGGATTTATTTATGTGGATAGAGAAGACGATGGTAGTGGAACATTGAAACGTATTCCCAAGGATTCTTTTTATTGGTATCAGCGTCTTATAAAAGAAAAATCGTAATCATAAAAAAGTAGAATAAAGGCCAATTCTACTTTTTTTGATGTCAAGAGAATTTTTTTATCATGGCACAATGTGTGCCATGAACATATGTGGAAACGTTTACCCAAGTCATTTAAAATATTCTTAGAAACAATAAAACATTTATGAGGAGGGTATTATGGGAAAATTATTATGTCCGAGTATGATGTGTGCCAATTTTGGGCATTTAGAAAAAGAAGTGAAAGATTTAGAAGAAGGTGGCATTGACATTTTTCATTTAGATGTCATGGATGGAAGCTTTGTTCCTAATTTTGGAATGGGACTTCAAGATATTGAGTATATCGTCAAGACTGCGACGAAGCCATGTGATGTTCATTTGATGGTGACAAAACCATCTGATTACATTCAAAAATTTGCGGATATAGGTGTTCAGATTATTTATGTACATCCAGAAACAGATAATCATATTACAAGAACCTTGCAGATGATTAAAGATGCAGGCGCAAAAGCAGGAATAGCAGTGAATCCTGGAACATCTTTTGAAACTGTGAAAGATACATTGAGTCTTGTTGATTATGTTCTTGTGATGACAGTCAATCCAGGTTTTGCAGGACAAAAATATTTATCTTTTGTAGATCATAAATTCGAACAATTTTGTGAGTTAAAAAATCAATACGGATATAAAGTGATGATTGATGGGGCTTGTTCTCCAGAAAGAATCGCGACTTTATCAAAAATGGGTGTTGATGGTTTTATTTTAGGAACTTCAGCCTTATTTGGTAAAGACAAAAGCTATCAGGACATTTGTCAGGAGTTAAGACAATTATAGATAGGAGGCAAAAATTATGAATATTTTATTAGTATGTGCAGCAGGAATGTCAACAAGTCTACTTGTGACACGTATGGAAGATGCTGCTAAGGGAAAGGGTTTATCAGTGCATATTGAAGCACATCCAGTTGGAGATATTGAAAAATACGGCGATCAGGCTGATATTATATTGTTGGGGCCACAAGTACGTTATCAATTAAAAAGTGTTCAAAAGAGATATGCGAATAAACCAGTAGAAGTCATTAATATGCAGGATTATGGCATGATGAATGGAGCTAAAGTTCTAGAACATGCTTTAAACGTTTTAGGGAAGTAGGGAAGAACTATGGCTGTAACACGTTTAATAAGCGCAACAGGTGATGATATTGAAAAGATGTCACCTATGGAACTTAAAGAATCCATTTTAAAATCAGAAGGACGTGTTGTCATGGGACAACATCTCTTATTTGCAGGAAGTGGTCTTGTCAGAGGTGTCACAAACAGTGAACTGATGTTTGCATTTGGTGCTGATATGGTCATGTTAAATACTTTTGACTTAGATAATCTGGATAATAATCCTGGTCTTTGTGGTTTGTCGTTTCAGGAATTGAAACAAAAATGTCGTCGTCCTATGGGTATATATTTAGGATGTCCAAAGGCTGGCAGTGAAGATGGTGGCAAAAAGGCTCTCTATCGCAGAGAAGGAATGCTGGCAAGTGATGAACATGTTCAAAAATGTATCGATTTAGGAGCAGACTTTATTGTTTTAGGTGGTAATCCAGGAAGTGGAACTTCCATCCATGATGTTGTTGAAGCAACGAAGAGAATAAAAGCAAAATTTCAGGACTCAATCTTTGTATTTGCAGGAAAATGGGAAGATGGTATTGATGAAAAAGTTTTAGGAGATCCCCTTGCGGATTATGACAGTAAGGCTGTTATTAAAGAATTGATTGATGCTGGAGCGGACTGTATTGATTTACCGGCACCAGGGTCAAGACATGGCATTACAATAGAAATGATCAGAGAATTGGTTGAATACATTCATCGTTATAAACCAGGAACATTGGCTATGACATTTTTAAATAGTTCTGTTGAATGTGCGGATCCAGATACAATTCGTTTGATTGCATTAAAAATGAAAGAAACCGGAGCGGATATTCATGCAATTGGTGATGGTGGATTTAATGGATGTACATCACCTGAAAATATACATCAATTATCTGTTTCGTTAAAAGGAAAACAATACACATATTTTAGAATGGCAAGTGTGAATAGATAGGAGGATATATGATGAAAATAGGAATTGGAAATGATCATGTTGCTGTGGAGTATAAAAATCTGATTAGTGAATATATCAAAGAAAAATATGGTTACGAAGTTATCAATTATGGTACAGATTCAACAGAAAGATTTAATTACCCAGTAGCTGGAGAAGCAGTAGCTAATGCTGTTGTCAGTGGTGAAGTCGATAAAGGAATTGTTATCTGTGGAACAGGTGTAGGTATTTCATTAGCTGCCAATAAGGTTAATGGTATTCGTTGTGTCACATGTAGTGAACCTTATTCAGCTTTGCTTTCTCGCCAGCATAACAACACAAACATGTTAGCATTTGGAGCCAGAGTTGTGGGTATTGAATTAGCTAAGATGATTGTTGATGCATGGTTGAGTGGAGAATATGAAGGTGGAAGACACCAAGTGAGAATTGATATGCTCAAAGATATTGAAGAAAGACAGAAAAATCGTTAGTTTTCAATATCTTAAGTATATAAAGTATCTATAATCAACAATTGGAAATGGCTGATTGATAGTGCTTATGCATACGTGCTTATCAGTGAAAATCCAAACCTCTCCTTGATTCGTATATAGATAAACAAACAGTTGGTGTGATATTTTTGACCCAATTGTTGATTATAGATGTTAAAAATAAAGGAGGAATAATAAAATGAGTTTTCCAGATAAATTTTTATGGGGTGGTTCTATCAGTGCTGCTCAAGCTGAAGGTGGATGGGATGAAGGTGGAAAAAGTCCTGTTCAAGTTGATTATGGTGATGCTGGTACAACAAAAGATCGCCGTTTTATCCATTATTTAAATGCTGATGGGACAAGAGGTAAAATGCGTCAATTTGATCATTTACCAAAAGGCGCTAAATATGCATTGTTTGATGATGTGAAATATACAAATCATGTCGCTATTGATTTTTATCATAGATATAAAGAAGATATCGCATTGTTTGCAGAAATGGGATTTACAACATTTAATACAACAGTTTCTTGGGCAAGAATTTTCCCGCATGGTGTTGAAGGTGGTGTGAATCAGGAAGGTGTCGAATTTTATCGTGATGTTTTCAAAGAATGTCGTAAATATGGTATGGATCCTGTCATTACTCTATATAAATATGATGAACCTGTTTATTTAGAAGAAACATATGGTGGTTGGACAAATAGAGAAATGATTCATCAGTTTGTTGAATTTGCGAAAGTTTGTTTTACAGAATATAAGGATCTTGTTGATAAATGGTTAACATTCAATGAAATTAATATCTTACTTCATTTTGATGGTAAAGATGGAAAACAGGTTTCTTTTACAGAATTGCATAATCAGATGGTGGCTTCAGCACAAGCTGTTAAAGCAGCACATGAAATTGATAAGAACATCAGTGTTGGATGTATGATTGCAGGTTTCTGTGTTTATCCTTATACATGTGATCCTGATGATGTGATTGCTGCTTATAAAGAATTCCAGAATAAGTTTGGCTATTGTGCTGATACAATGATTAGAGGATATTATCCTTCTTATGCAAAGAGAATCTGGACTGAAAATAATGTTCAGCTTGATATCAGCGATGCTGATCGTCGAGATTTAATGGAAGGAAAAGCTGATTTCTTAGCTTATTCATATTATATGTCTAATGTTGTCACAACACATGAAAATGAAGGAGAATCATTAGGTGCAGCAGGGGCTTCTGCAGACTTAAAGAATCCATATTTAAAGGCAAGTGATTGGGGATGGCAGATTGATCCTGTTGGTTATGAATATTTCTTACATTTCTTATATGATAGATATCAAGTCCCTATTTTTGATGTAGAAAATGGTTTAGGTGCACATGATAAGGTTGAAGAAGATGGTTCTGTTCATGATGATTATCGTATTAATTATTTGAGAAGTCATATTCAAAGCTTAATGAAAGCAAGAAGCGAAGGTGTTGATATCTTTGGATATACAACATGGGGTCCAATTGATTTGGTATCATTTACAACTGGTCAAATGGATAAAAGATATGGTTTCATTTACGTAGATATGAATGATGACGGTGTTGGTGATCTTCATCGTATTAAGAAGGATTCTTTCTATTGGTATAAGAAAGTCATTGCTTCTGATGGTCAAGATTTAGATTAATAGGAAAAAGGAATATGGGGGATCATATTCCTTTGTTGTTATTCTTTTTAAAATATAAAGCTGTATAGAGAACATCAATAATGTAATGAATGGACATACCATATAATGTGATTCCAAAAGGCAAATGATGACGATAGGAATCAATATATAAGCTTTCATTACAAATTAAATCTAAAGTTGGATCCAATTTACCTGTGATTCCAATCACACGAATACGTTTTTTTCTTAAAGCATAAGCTGCATCCACCATGGTTTGGTTATTACCAGAGTGACTCACGACAAAAGCGAGAATATCGCTAGGACGAATCGCTTCTAGATAGGAAGAGTTCAGGGTATTGAAAGCCTGTGCACGAATACCTATATTAGAGAGCTTTAAACAAGCTGACTGTACTTCAGAATAATTGTTGTCATTAGCGTAAAAGTCAATCTGTTTGGCTTCCATCATATAATTGACAGTTCTTACAAATGATTCTGTTTTGGTGAGTTTCTTGGTTTCCATAAAAACGTGATAATAAATATCAGGTAGAATATTGATGATTTCAGGGATGGAACTGTTTTGATCAATGCGACGATCTTTTGTTTCATTGAACATCATATGTTCCTGACTATAAGTCATTTGGAAATCATGATAGCCTTGAAACCCTAATTTTTTAACGAAACGAATCATTGTGGGAGGGCTGACATAGACAAGTTTGGACAGTTCTTTAGCGTTATGCTGTAAAACGGATTCAGGATGTTCTTGAATATAACTGACAATGGCCTTTTCTTGGGGTGTCAGTTTGATATGTTGAATATAATCTTGAATCATGGAATCACCTCGCTTTTATTTTAACATAGAATAGCCAAAAGAGAAAACGTTTTCTCATAAAATGATAAAAAGAAGAAAGGAAGAGAGAATTATGGAATTACATGACAATATTACAAGATTAATAAGTGCGAAACCTTCACAGATTTCTACTTATTCAGGGAGAGATTTAAAAGAATCTATTTTGAAATCAGAAGGACGTGTTCTGATGGGACAGACTTATTTAAAAAATCCTATTTTATTCCCTAACTGTACGAGTACAGAGTTAATGTTTGCTTTTGGAGCAGATATGGTTTTATTAAATGGTTTTGATTTTCACAATCTACAAAGCTGTCCTGGTTTACAGGGATTTGATTATCAGGGAATTAAAGATCTGGTTGGAGGTAGACCGGTAGGTATTTATCTAGGGTGCCCACGCGAGGACATTGATTTAGAGAGTCCACGATTCTATGATTTAAAAGGAATGGTTTGTACACGTGAGAATCTCCAGAAAATTAAAGAATGGGGTGTATCATTCTTGATTTTAGGAGGTAATCCAGGTAGTGGAACTTCGATTAGGGATGTTATCAAATGGACAAAAATAGCACGTGAAATTTGTGGAGACGATATGTTGATTTTTGCTGGGAAATGGGAAGATGGTATTGTAGAAAAAGTTCTTGGAGATCCATTAGCTGATTATGATGCCTATGAAATAATTGATCAGCTGATTCAAAATGGTGCAGACATCATTGATTTTCCAGCTCCAGGGTCACGACATGGGATTACTGTGGAACGTATTCGTGAGTTGATTGAATATACACATCGTCAAGGTGCTTTAGCGATGTCTTTCTTAAATAGTAATGTTGAAGCTGCCGATGTAGATACCATTCGTCAAATTACTTTGATGATGAAACAGACAGGATGTGATGTTCATGCGATTGGTGATGGTGGATTTGGAGGCGGAACATGGCCTGAAAATATCTATCAGATGTCTATTACATTGAAAGGAAAAGCTTATACCTGGGCACAGATGGCAACACCAAAACGCTGATTTTGAAATTCGATTTCATAGTTAAAAATAACGAATGAAATCGGATTTCTTTTTGTTTTCATGACCTATTTTTTATGCTTTCTCTTTTATAAAATGAAGGTAAATAAAGGAGGAAAATAAAATGTTAGTTGTTGCTTATATTGGTTTTGGTAATAGTGTGTGTCGTTACCATTTGCCATATGTAGAAAGAAGAAAAGACACCGTGAAAGTGAAATATATCTATCGTAGAGAAGAAGATAGAATCGGAGATGAAGAAAGAGAAACATGGTATCCTGATATCACTTTTACAACAGATATTGATCAGGTAATGAATGATCCAGAAGTGAATTTGATTGTTGTCAATACACCAGATCAGTTCCATGTCTCTTATACAATGCAGGCATTGGATCATGGTAAAAATGTTTTATGTGAAAAACCATTTGCGATGAGTGCTAAAGAAGCGAGTGAAGTCTTTGCGTATGCTAAAGAAAAAGGATTGATTGCGATGGCTAATCAAAATAGACGTTATGATGCTGATATGCGTACAGTAAGAAAAGTCATTGAATCAGGTGTGTTAGGAGAAATCTTAGAAGTAGAATCACATTATGATTACTATCGTCCATCTATTGCTGATCATGTTGGTTTTGGTATTCTTTATGGTTTAGCCGTTCATCCAATTGATCAAATTATTGGACAATTTGGTAAACCAAAGAAAGTTGTTTATGATTGTCGCAGTTTCGATCATCCTGGTGAATCAGATGATTATTATGATATTGATTTCTTCTATGATCGTATGAAAGCTATTGTGAAAACAAGTTATTATGTAAAACTAGATTATCCACGTTTTATTGTTCATGGTCGTAAAGGAAGCTTTTTAATGCCAGCTTTAGGACATCAAAGTGCACAAAAAGCGAAACCAGGACCAGTTGAAATTAGTTTTGAACCTTTACCAGAAGATAAATGGGGAACTTTATCTTATATTGATGAAAATGGTCAGGATATTACAAAGAAAGTTCCTACAGAAATTCAGGATTATGGTTTAATCTATGATAATTTATATGATGTGATCTTCAATGGTGGAGAAAAAGTTGTCAAAGATGAAGAAGTCATTGAAGTTTTAAGAATTATTGAAGAAGCGACAAAAGCAGCTAAGGAGGCTAAATAATGAAGGTTGGTATTTTAGGAGCTGGAATGATTGTTCATGATTTATTGACATTCATTCATCAGGTTGATGGTGTAGAATTAACAGCTATTTGTGCTTTACCAGAAGAAAAAGAAAAAATTGAAGGTATGGCTAAGGAACATCATATTGCTTCTACATATGTAGATTATGATGAAATGTTGAAAGATGAACAGGTTGAAGTGGTTTATATTGCGGTAAATAATCATTTACACTATGAAATGAGCATGAAAGCTTTAAAAGCTCATAAACATGTTATTTGTGAAAAACCATTTACTTCTCATATTGAAGAATTAGAAGAATTAAATGCTGTTGCGAAAGAAGAACATCTTTTATTGTTAGAAGCTATTTCGACACAATATTTACCAAATGTTTTAAAGATGAAAGAATTATTAAGTGAAGTTGGAAATGTTAAAATTGTTTCAGCTAATTATTCACAATATTCTTCTCGTTATAATGCATTTAAAGAAGGAAAAATCCTACCAGCATTTGATGTTACAAAATCTGGTGGAGCGTTAATGGATTTAAATATTTATAATATTCATTTATTAGTGGCTTTATTTGGTGAACCACAACATGTTGAATATCAGGCTAATATTGAAAAAGGTATTGATACTTCAGGAATTATCACTTTAGATTATGGAACATTTAAAGCTGTTTTGATTGGCGCAAAAGATTGTAAAGCACCAATTATGACAAGTATTCAAGGAGATCAGGGCTGTCTTGTTTTAGATACACCAGCTAATAATGCTTCAAGATTTAAATTATTAAAAAATGATAAGAGTGAATATGATTATGATGAACAGCATGGTCAGCATCGTATGTATTATGAATTTGTTGAATTTGTCAAAATCTTTGAACAAAAAGATTATGATAGAGCTCAAGAAATGATGCAAAAAAGCTTAATTGCAATGAAAATTGCAACACTTGCCAGAAAATCAGCAGGCGTTGAATTTCCAGCTGATAAAAGATAAAGAAAGAAGATGAAGAAATGAAGTTTAATGAAATTATGCATCTTTCATTTTATACTGATCAGATGGATGCAATGAGAGATTTTTATGAGAATAAATTAGGCTTAAAGGCAAAAATCATTATGCGTTATGATGCCTATAAAGGAAATCCAAATCGTGGTGCCTGGGCTAAAAGAGCTGAAACTGATCCAACAGGTATTGCTTATATCTTTATCGAACTGGCACCAGGACAATATTTAGAGCTTTTCCCAAAAGCTGATGGCCAACAGGCACATGAAGCACCAGATACAAGACTTGGTTATTCACATTTTGCTTTAATGGTTGATGATATTCATTCAGCCAGAGAAGAACTTGTTCAAGCTGGTGTTGACATAGATATTGAACCTAATAAAGGGCAATCTGAAACATGGCAAATGTGGATTCATGATCCTGATGGTAATAAATTTGAGATTATGCAATATACTGAAAAATCATTACAACATCAAGGTAATATTGCTGAAGATCAGAAAAAATACGGAAAATAAAAATGCAAGATCATCTTGCATTTCCTTTTAAAGATAATGATATTCATGTTCCCATGAACTGTTTATAAAAAAGAGAGCAGCTTGTTTCGCTTTGGTTAAATCCATATAAGTATAATTTCCACATTCTTCTTTTTTGGCACCAGGTATGTCTTGATTCCAACTTGCAATCTGCTCAAAAGTCGTTTTGACTAATGTTTTAACTGTTTCAAAATCTAAATCCTTTGTAATGAGATAAAACCCTGTCATACAACCCATGGGACCAAAATAAATAATCTTATCTTTATATTGACCATTTCTTAAAAGTGTTGCCCCTATATGTTCAATTGTATGAGCAGCCTTAGGATCTAAAGGCTCATCAACATTAGGTTCGCACATTCTGATATCATAAGTTGTCAGATGATCATCTATTCTTGAAATATAGACCCCCTTTTTTAATTGAGTATGGTCAACGCTAAAACTTGTAATTCTTTTCATATATTCATACCTCACTTTTTCATTCCTATTGTATAATAGTTCCTTTCATTTTTTCAAGGATGAAACATTCATTTCATTTGTTTTTTAGAATTTTATTTTCTATAATAAAATAAAGAGAAGGTGATGCGTATGAAAGAAGTGATTGATCATGTTGATGTTGAAGTTTTGAATGGTGAAATGAGTGAAGATGAAATTAAGGAATATATCCAATATGTCAAACAGAAATATCCTCATGAAACTTTAACATCCCTAATATTAACAATTGATGGAGAATTTGTTGATCTTCACTATTGTTTACAGCCAGAACCTATTCAAAGAATTCGACGTATTACAGGTTATTTGGTAGGAACATTGGATCGCTTTAATGATGCCAAAAGAGCCGAGGAACATGATCGTGTGAAACATCAAGTTTAAAAAATGGAAAATATTGTATAGAGAAGTTGCATAAAATACATTGATTATGCAACTTTTATTTTGTATAATAACTTTGTTAGGTGGTGAGTTGTGTATGAGATATTATTTATGCATTGATTTTAAAACCTTTTATGCTTCGGTAGAATGTGTAGAAAGAGGGCTAGATCCTTACAAGGTCAATCTTGTTGTTGCGGATATTTCACGAGGAAAGAGTACAATCTGTTTAGCTGTTTCTCCACATATGAAAGAGTTAGGAGTGAAAAACAGATGTCGTTTATTTGAAATACCAAAGCATATTCATTATATTGTAGCTAAACCAAGGATGAAACTTTATATGGAATATTCAGCCAATATTTATGGCTTGTATTTAAAATATTTAAGTCAGGAAGATATTTATGTGTATTCTATTGATGAGGCTTTTTTAGATGTCACAGAATATCTGAATTTCTATCATAAAAACGCTCAAGAAATAGCGCAGATGATTATAGATGATGTTTATAGAACAACGGGAATTCCAGCTACATGTGGTATTGGAACGAATCTTTATTTAGCTAAAGTGGCTTTAGATATTACCGCCAAGCATGTCAAAAGTCATATGGCTTATTTGGATGAACAAATATATCAAAAGACATTATGGGAACATACGCCACTCACAGATTTTTGGCAAGTGGGCAGAGGAATCGCCAAGCGTTTATATAAATTAGGCATTGTCAATATGAAAGGAATAGCACATTGTCCTGAAGATATCTTGTATAAAGAGTTTGGTGTGAATGCACGTTTTTTAATTCGTCATGCTTGGGGTAAAGAACCTGTAACTATTCAACAAATTAAAAATTATCAGCCTCAGCATCGCTCTATATCCAATGGACAGGTTTTATTTGGAGAATATCGTGATCAGGATGCTTTACTGGTTTTAAAAGAAATGGTGGAGGATAATGTTTTAACACTGGTTGAACAGGGACTTGTGACCAATCATATTTCTTTACATATTAGATATGTTGATGCTTCACTTCCGTCTACGGGTGGTAGTCGTAAAATTTCAGTTGTGACAAATTCTTATCGTCTGTTGGTTAAGGAGTTTATTGACTTATTTGAGTCTACAACATTTAAAAGTCAAAAGATTAGAAAGATTTCTATTGGTTTTGGTCAAGTTATTGATGAAAGGTATGAAGCCTATGACTTGTTTACTGACTATGAAGAAGTACTGAAAGAAAGACAGTTACAACAATCTATTATTCAAATTAAAAATAAGTATGGAAAGAATGCTGTTTTGAAAGCCATGAATGTTTTAGATAAAGCCACTGCAAAACAGCGACATCAGTTAATAGGAGGGCATAATGCAGAATAAAAATCATGATGATGCAGTAGAATTTCAACCATTTGATTCTTTACGTGGATTTAGAGAATATCTTCATGAAAAGGAAAGACAACCTGTTTATAAAAAAGAATTAATGGAAGATGAATGTGAAAGATTGAATCGTTTATTTCAACAGCTTCAAAAAGGTATGTCTGTGAAAATTGTTTATTATACACACCAGCAATATCAGACATTACAAGGAATGATATTGCTGGTGTGTATAATAAACAATTTTCACAGACATACCT
>ERZ857801.1333-NODE-1333-length-26478-cov-14.835749_pt1 | contig 26478 bp, 27 predicted proteins | sample MGYA00519762_ERZ857801 | MGnify/ENA primary metagenome ERZ857801 (study PRJEB31778, sample SAMEA3449368) | human gut metagenome | biome: human gut; feature: human-associated habitat; material: faeces | place: United Kingdom | collected 2010/2012 ...
TGGACATATCCCGTGCGCTTTGTACCACTCATATTTCGTCACGGCCCGTTTCACCCCCTTCGCCGCCCTCTGCATTTTCCCGGGCTTGGGACCGGCGCGCCATCGGCGCGGTTGCATTACGGCGGGGCCCAAAGGCCCCGTTATTTGGTTTTCTGCTCCACCCGGTACGGCGGCCCGGCCCTGCGCCTGCGCTGCCGCTGTTCCGCCTGCGCCAGTGTGGCCAGCCGCCCGGCCTCGTAGCCCACATACAGCAGCAGCGCCATCAGCGGCAGGATAAGGGCCTCGCCGCCGAATATGCCGGGGTGGGAGCTCTGCACCGTCAGGCACGCCGCCAGCATCAGCCCCGCCACGGCTCCGGCCGCGAATGTCACAACTGTTTTCATCCTGTTAAACATCCCTTTAAACCTCCCTGAAATACCCGTTAAATGCGTCCCACAGGGGTGCTGGCTGCGGCTGCTCGCAAGCCCTCGTAGGAAATATCCTCATTCCGAATCGCGTTCTTCACGATGTGCTTTGCCGTGCGGATGCTGTGCTGGCTCCGGCACACGCTGGCAATCAGCTTCAGCTCCTTGCTCTGCTCCTCTCCGGAAAACATGGGAAACAGCAGCTTTACATCCTCATTCGTCAGCCGCATCGTGCTGTAGGCTCGCTGCAGTCCAATGCGCGTATAAGCCTGCGTCGTGATTTTCCCCTTTTTCACGCGCTCATACAGCTCACTGTTCCCAATCAGCACCACGCCGTTTCCAGGCACCTCGTTTACTTCATCTTCATCCGGCAGGATACGCAGTTCATCCATCGGAGCTCGCTTCAGCAGCTGGGCCTCATCCACGATGATCACCTTGTTGGTGCCGCGCAGCCGTGCCCGGATGGCCTGCCACATTTGTTTACTGCTGCTCACGGCAGGAATGTCAAGCGCCGCACCTAGCAGTTCTCCGACGCCCGCAAGCCCGGACATGCTCGGGTCAAGCCGGATATAGATGGTGCTTTGCGGATTATCTCGGTAATACTTGACAGCAGCCTTCGTTTTCCCGGCCCCGGCGTCGCCGTGCAGCATCACCAGCGTGCGGTTGATCTGCGCGTAGCGGATGGACTGGTACACGTCCTCAGATATGCTCGTGGGCTTGTAGGTCTCGTCCAGCTTGTAGGGAGCGACCTGCACCTGCACCGCGGCCGCCTCGCTTTCCTGTTGAAGGAACTCCCGCAGCCGACTTTCAATGCCCTCCACGCTGCCATCCATTTTGCAGTTCATATAGTTGCTGAGGCTGGCGCCGCTCATGCCAATGCGTGGCGCCAGCTTGTTCTGCGAGAGCCCCGTGTCCTTCATATATTTCCGGACACGCTCCTGCAGCGCTTCATCGTACACTTTAGTAGTCGAATTCGTCATTATCGTATCCTCCATCCGAATTTTTGTTCATCCTGAAAATATCTATATCGCCAACAGCCATGGCCATCGGCTCCTCGTCCCATCGTGCCAGCTCCACCGTTTTGGGCTTGCGGGGCGTGGTCGGTCCGGCCAGATTTTCCTCGGCCATCCGTGCCACCAGCGCAGCAGCCTCTTCCGGCGGTGCGTCCGGCAGCAGCGTTGCCGCCAGCTCCTGCACCACACGTTTGTACTTGTTTTTAAGCTGCTGCTGCCGTGCAATCTCTTCCTGCGTAGCTCCGTATTTCGCCTCCAGTTCGCACCGGGGGGCCGTCAAGATGAAGGACCCGTCCTCCCGGTATACGCGCACGCTGGAAAGGTCGTCCGGGTCGTACCGAAGATATACCTTTTTTTCCTGCCACAGGCTGTGCAGCTCCGGGCAGTTGTACCAGATTTTTTTGCCCCGGATGTTCAGATACACGCCCTCCCGGTCCACCTTTTTGGGCTTCGATGTGCGCAGCATCATCAGATTCAGCACATCCTCTTCTACATGCCGCACATGCTCCAGATGCTCGTTGTACACGTCGATGCGGCGTTTGCCTTTGTCCGCAGGCACGGAACCGTAGTACGGTTCATAGTTCAGATATCCGCTGATCAGCAGGTCCACCTTCTGGATGAACTCTTCGTCTGTGGGGATATCGCCGCGCTGCAGCGCTTTTTTCAGGGCTTCCGGCTTTTCCTCCGGGCTGCCGCCTGTGTATGTAGGGAACAGCCGCATGATATGCTCTTTCACGTTTCGGAAACTGCGTTCCACCAGCTTGGCACGGGAGTTCTGCACGATGGCGTTTTTCATTTCCACGCCCATGTAGTCCAGAATGGTTTTCGGCTCAAACGGTGCTTCACCGTTAGCCAGCACCTTCTTTGCCCGGTGCCCTCTGCCGCCGAAGTCGAATGTCAGATACTCGCGGCCGTTATCCACATATGCGTTGTGATTCGGCATCCCATACGCCAGGCACCCGCGCCGCAGCGCATAGATGGAGTTCTGGCTGCTGTTGCCGCCGAAACTGATATACCAGCCGACGAAAATGCCGCTGCGCACATCCACCCATGCTGTGAGATAGGGACGGTGCGGTTTGCCGTTCGGCCCCAGTGTAAGGGTGTCACAGGTGTATGTATCGCCCACCCACCAGTCGTTACTGGCGATGCTTTCATAGTCGCGGCGGGTATACACGCTGGCCTTGTTGTAGTACGCGCGTTCGCCCTCACGCATCAGGATGCGCACAGCCTCCGGCACATCCATCGCTATGCGGTAAAAGCTGCTGTACGAGGGAAGCGGCAGCGCGTTCACCGCGTTCTTTTTCGCCCACTTTTCCGTGTATTCCATGCACTTGGCAATGGAACACGCATGGCCCTCTCCGCCGTCCACAAGGTAGTAGTGCAAAAACGTCTTTTTTATATATTCCGGCATGTCCGTTTTGCCCTTACGGGCTTTGCCGCGCCTGTCAATCACGCTATCCAAGTCGCCCTCATCCAGTGCTTTTTTCTTCCGGTACAGTGTCGGCACGCTCAGCTCCATGCCGGGGTTTTCCACGCGCATGTGCTGGACGAATTTATGGTCCAGCTCACTTAGGGGCTTTCCCGTCTGGCTGCGGTAGAGCATCCATTGGTCTACAACATCCTGCCAAAACCCGATTTTCTCACGGTCCGCATCCGTGTAGCTGTCCAGCGGACGCTGCACAGGCGACGGCTTCACTTTCTGCAGCGCTGTTTTCTCCGGGGCGCTCAGCGTCAGGCCGTGCTGCTCATAATACTTAGCCTGTTTATCGTATGGAAAAGCCGCAAGAGGAATGCGATATTGAGGGCGATTTCGCGTATTGATTGTTAGTTCCGCCTGAAGGGTTCCGCTCTTAATCCGTCTTAAAACGGTGGTTGAATGGCAATTTAAGATAGAAGCGGCCTGTTCGGGAGTTACCATAATGTCCAAAAAAATCACCTGCTTTTTCGACCTGCCATCATCAGGCACGGGGCGGTCAGCCCCCGCACGACAGCCCAAAAGGGCTGTTTCGGCTGTTATTCTTCTACTTGTTTGTATGGGTGGCTGCAGAAAACCGCGTCGTATATTCGGTTGCCGGGTCCCTGCCGCGCAGCCTCAAACGGCAGGCCCATCTCTCCGTGCAGGATGTCCACGCGGTCGAACGTTATGCGAATCTCGCACATGGGGTCGCAGTTCGCCAGCAGGAAATTCCTTGCAGGCTCCGTGGCCTGCAGCAGTTTTTCGTAGTCGTTCATGACATTTTTTCGTCCTTCCTGGTCAGGTCATGGAGGATATCCCAGGTCTCCTTCGCTATTTCGAGGGAGACACTGTACATTTTGAGGAGTTTCACAAGCTCATCCATGATCTCCGCGCCGCTCTTTCCATTGAAAACCTCCACCAGAGCGCCTGCAGCTTCAAGGTCACGCATCAGCCGTTCCACCATCTTGCCTCTGCTGTTCATCGGCCCGCCGCGCCAGCACGGCCGCACCTTCTCACCGTCGTCTATCATCAGCCCATCGGGAATGCCGTGTTCCAGCACACCCTTGCGCAGCGCAGCCAGCGTCTTTTCGTTGGGGATAAGGTCTTCCCGCAGCTGCTGGCGCATCCGGTCTGCGAATTCATCCGCTGTTTTCTGCGCGGTATCTGCGCCGAGGGTTTCTTCCATGGGCTTCAGCGTGCCGCATAGCTCCTGGATCTGTTCCTCGATGAATTCATCCACGTTCGCCGTAGTAAAGGAGACTTCCGTCTCCATATCAAGGATGAGCTTGCCCTCATCAAGGCGTTTCGCCATTTCACGGCACAGATTCTTTTGAAATGTTTCCACGGCGGCATGGATGCTCTTCTCAACGCCTGTGAGCTTGTCTTTGTTCATGTCTTTATCCTTTCTGGCCTCCGCGGCCCGTTTGTGGTATTCTGTTGGTGAGGGCGGCGTTGCTGCGCTGACACCTCAAAACAAAAGAAAAGGGGATTTTTATGAAGTTGAATATTGATTGTATCCGAGACATTCTTCTGTATTGCGATCAGGAAGATGATGCATACATAGAATACCGGACTCCATGGTCGTTCAACGGCCATGAGTATTCTCAGAGCGAGATGGCGTATCATGTAGGGTTGTGCAACGATGCGGGCTTTTTCCATCGTGCATGCCTCGACAATGTACCCTCATGCGAGGTAGAAGGACTCTCTTTCGAGGGCCAAAAGTATCTTGATACCATCCGCTCTGAAAGCATCTTCGCCAAAGTGAAAGAGGAAGTGAAGAAGAAAGCCGTTCCTGTAACGCTTGAAGTTGTTAAAGGGGTTGCTGTTGCTGTTATTTCATCTGGAATTACAGGAAGTGTTTAGCTGTATCACTGTGCCCGTACAAGCAAGACTAAAACTGCGACGCTTCCGTATCCCTTTTCGTAGGCTTCAACATGAAATTCCATAACCCCGCGCTGTAGGCGAAGCTCATCCAGATACAGAACATATCCTCCGTTTTCATCTTGTTCGATACGTAGATTATGTCTCTGAACCGGTTCAGGCTCTTGGGTACCTACGCCCATTGGATGTTGAATGCGAAGCTTCACGGAAAGAATGCCACGGTGTCCTTTGCGTGGTTCAAATTGATATCTTACAACGCCGCGAAGAGGCATCTCGTTCAGAAACAGTTCAGTTCGATGGGCTGTGAATTCCTCTTTAAAGGATGGCAGCTCCGAACTTGCACAATGTTTATGGTTCATCGTCTCTCCTTTCCGCCCGCCTCGTGCGGGCTTTTTTATTTGGCCTGCCATCGTCAGTGCCGGGCGGCCGATCCCGGCAGACGGCCCACCGGGCCGTTTCGGCTTCTATGTTCCGTACTTTCGGGGCGTGTCAAGCCTTGGATGTATTCCAGGGCGACCAACTCGGGAAAGACCGTGTGCGGAACTCCCGCACGGCTGCCGCTGGGTCTGTTTTCAGCACAAGACCAAATACAAGACCGTTGCCGTCTACGTTGCCCACGGCGTAAGTATGTGACGGGTTCGCCGCCTTACTGCGAAGGAGCACGCAGCGCTCCGCGCGTTTTACCACATCGTAAACGGCCTTAAAATTGCCTTTTAACTCGCTCATCGGTAACCCCTCCTTCAGACCGCCTGCTCCAGCGTGGAGCAGAACCGGTTTACTTCCCTCGGCCACAGCAGCTGCACGCCCGTTGGCGTCAGGAACAGGGCCGGGGCCTCTACGTCAAAGATTGTCCCGTCCTTGATGCGCCGCAGCGTCACCTTCGGCTCGGTGTACCCTTCGTCAAAACTTTCCACCCGGTACAGGTCCCCGTTGTGGTTGTAGGTCTCGCCAACATAGATGGGTTGGCCGGTCAGTTGGTACTTTTTCATTGCAGTGGCTCCTTTCTGTTTAAAAGCCCGTTTCCGGGCAATACTTGGCTTGTATCGGCGTAGGCAAGCAGCTCGATCGCGGCGGCCAGTGTGTCCGCCCAGGCGATATACTGCCCCGCCGGGCCCCGGATGGACATGCGGCCCACGGCGGGGTAGTACCTTATTCGGCACGCTTCCCACTCTGGGGCCCGTGCGGCTGTCAGCTCGTGCGCCCGGACATCCAGGATGCGCAGCTGCCTGCATCCGCACCGTGCCAGCGCCCGCCGCGTCGCCCGGCGGTGCAGCTCGTAGTGGAAGTTCATGCGTTAGGCCCCTTTGCCTGGGCTATTTCTTTGAAAAAGAACATCCTTTTCTATATCGGGAAAAAATTGCGACTGAATAGCCTGAACCTCCGGCCATGTGAAAGCCGCTTTCCCATTCACCTTGTTTGTCAGCGTTTTGGGCGAAATCCCTACGACGCGTGCTATAATTGTTTTTCTTATTCCGCGCTTTGCAATCATGCGCTCTAGGTATTCATATTTCTGGGTTTCCTGAAGCATGAATTTCACCTCCCTAAAAGTTCCGTATTCGGGCTTCACAAGAACATAATAGCACCGAATACGGAACTAGTCAACCTATTTTGAAGATGTTTTGTTCCGTATTCGGTTCTTTTTGTTGACACATTAAATAGTTGTCTCTATACTTTATACCGAGGTGAGAGAAATGGAACTAGGAGCTTTAATTGCACAAAAACGCAAACAAGCAGACATGACAATAGATGAGTTAGCCTTGCGTTCGGGGGTCCCTAAAGGCACCTTGAACAAAATTATCAACGGCGTTACTAAAGATCCGCAATTAGAAACAGTAAAATCTATTGCCAGAGCCTTAAATTGTACTTTGGATGATTTCGATGACGCTCCTCGCCCTCGGCGGCTTTCATCTGTAGAGGATGATTTCATGCATAAATATCGGAAGTTAGATAGTCATGGGAAAGCAGCGTTACAAGCGATTTTAAATGTTGAATATGCACGTTGCTCCGAGTTTAATACTAAAAATGTAATAGATTTCCCTGCACGGGTTCGACCTGAGTGGGAAATTTATGACCAATGTGCCAGTGCTGGAAATGGTATATCGTTGTGGGAAGAAAGCGCAACAAAATATTACATTCCAGAAAGCGGCGCGGATTGTGTACGATACGCCGACTTTGGGATTCGTGTGTCCGGCGATAGTATGGAACCACGTTATCACGATGGCGATATTCTTATGATTCAAAAAACAGAGACATTAGAGCTCGGAGAGATTGGTGTTGTGATTATGAACGGAGAGGGATACGTCAAGCAAATTGGCCCCGGCCAGCTCATTAGCTTAAACCCTAAATATGAGCCCATTCCTTTGACCGAGAACATCTTTATTACAGGGCGAGTGATTGGTGTATTGCCCTATACCTTGGATGAGCTTGATCCAATTGTCTCCGCGAATTAAAATTCCATAATTTAATCCTGCATTTCATTATTTGTATTCTTTCCGATTATGCCTATAAAGCAGCATGTTTTCTTAATCCTGCACTTCAAATTTAATCCTGCAGAATTGCAGGATTAAAATAAAAAGAAAGCCGCTTCAGAGAAAGTTTTTTCCTCTCTGAAGCGGCTTTCTTTTGTGCCGTTTATATTATGTTTAAAATCCGTTTAGGCCGCAGTCCTGTGCGGTTTTCGACCGTTTTATAAAATTCTTTCTAAACATCTCCTGAACACTTCGAAAAGCCTTTTCTAAACACCTTGCGCGGATGTGCTCCCAGCAGTCAAAAGGGGCAAAACGCCCTCAAAAATCTTTCAATCGCGCCGACGCATTTTTCATCAAAATCACTCGTTTTCACGCCGTATTAAAGCCGATTTTCCGCAGTCTCAAGCCATTTCAAGCCTTTTCAAGTCTTTTAAACCTTCGCGCTCGGGATTTCTCATTCTACATGAATACTTACATCGGTTGGCTCTTTTAAGGGAATACGCTGCATGCAATAGAATTGCAGAACGCCCTAAGCCCCGGCACAGACGGTACGGCAGGCGCTTCCCTGCATGTTTTTTGAGAGGTCCCGCCCCGGCCGTTCCTGCGGCATTCCGCTGCCATACAATGCAAAAACCGCCCCGGACGTTTTGCCGTCCGGGGCGGTTTTTGCCATTCGGGCGCAATGCCTTACAGCAGCGTGTACAGCACAAGCCCCGCCGCGCCCGCGCCCGCCATCACAAGGATGGGGTCCTTCTTCCAGCGCCGCAGCACGAACAGCGCGGCGGCAAACAGCAGCACGGCAATGAGGTCCACATCCGCGAGCCCTGCGGGCAGCGCGTCCGCACCGAAAAATGAAAGGTTCACCAGCGTCACGCCCGCGGAGGCGATCATCGCCACCACAGCCGGGCGCAGGCCCGCCAGCACCCCCTGCACCATGGAAAGGCCCCGGTAGCGGTAATATACATAAGCCAGCGTCAGCACAATAATGCAGGAAGGCAGGACACACCCCGCCGTGGCCACCAGCGCGCCGGGCAGCCCTCCCAACTGCAGGCCCACGAACGTGGCCGAATTGATGGCGATGGGGCCGGGCGTCATCTGCGAGATCGTAATGATATCGCTGAACTGCTCCAGCGTAAGCCAGGGATGCAGCTCCACCACCTGGTGCTGGATGAGCGGCATGGCGGCATAGCCGCCGCCGATGCTGAACAGCCCGATTTGAAAAAAGCTCCAGAACAGTTCCAGATGGATCATTGCGCGCGGCCTCCTTTCGAGGTGCGCTGCCTGCGCCACAGGTCAGCGGCGCCCACCGCGCCGCACACCAAGATAATGGCCACTACGTTCACACCGAAAAAGCGCGCCGCAGCAAACGCGCCCAACAGCATCACCACAGGCAGGACGCGCCTTTCCCCCAGAACGGAGCGCCCCATCGTCAGCACCACGTCGCAGATGACGGCGGCCACGCCGGCCTGCATCCCCCGCATGACCAGCGCGACGATGCGGTTATCCCGAAACGCAGTGTAAAAAAAAGAAATGATGGATAAAATGATGAGCGGCGGCAGCACAGTGCCCAGCACCGTGACCAGTGCCCCGGGCACGCCGGCCACGCGGTAGCCTACTAAGATGGATGCGTTCACTGCGATGGCTCCCGGCGAGGACTGTGCAATGGCCGTCAGATCCATCATCTCTTCCTCGTCGATCCAGTGCAGCTGCTCCACGAACTTTTTGCGCATCAGCGGGATGATGACGAATCCGCCCCCGAATGTGAACGCACTGAGCGTGAACGTAGAGGTGAACAGCGTCAGATAATCCTTCCTGCTGTGTTTTGGCTGTTGTTCCATACCTCGCTTCCCCCTTCCCTATCATCATACGCCTTGCAATTTAATAATAAAAATACTATTATATTATAAATATCATATTATTTTTGTTATAAGGAGATTTTGGCATGACGCTGCGGCACATCCGCATTTTTCTGGCCGTGTGCGAAAACGGCAACAACACCACCCGCGCGGCGCGGGCGCTGTACCTGGCGCAGCCGGCCGTAAGCCGCGCCGTGGCCGAGCTGGAGGAATATTACGGTGTGCGCCTGTTCGACCGTATCGGTCGCCGCCTGTATCTCACCGAGGCCGGGCGGCGCATGTGGGAATACGCGGTGCACATCTGCGGCCTGTTCGACGACCTGGAAAAGGGCCTGCGCGGCTGGGACGAACAGGGCGTGCTGCGCGTAGGAGCCAGCATTACCATCGGCTCCCAGTTCCTGCCCGGTTATGTGGACGCATTCCGCGCGGCACACCCCGGGGTGGATGTGCGCGTCTGGGTGGGGCCGTCGGAGCAGCTTGAGGAAAAGCTGCTGCACAACACGCTGGACGTCGCTCTGATGGAAGGGCCTGTCCACGGCAGTGCGCTGACAGCAGAGGAATATATGGCGGATACTCTGGCCGTCGTCTGCGCGCCGGGCCGTCCCTTTACGCAGGGCCAGACCGTGCCGCTGGACGCCTTCCGCGTCCAGCGCTTTCTGCTGCGCGAAAAAGGCAGCGGCACCCGCGAGCAATTCGACAGCGCGGCCGCGGCCGCGGGTTTCACGGTCGCGCCGGTATGGGAATCCACCAGCACGCTGGCGCTGGTGAATGCGGCCACCCGCGGCCTTGGCGTGGCGGTGCTGCCCCTGCGCATGGCAGCGGACGCGCTGGAAAAGGGACAGGTGGCGGTATTCCGCGTGGATGGGCTGGACCTTTCCCGCAAATTCCGCCTGGTGCACCACCGGGATAAATTTCTTACGGCGTCAGCGCGGGAATTCCTGGCACTGTGCCGCGCCCAGGGCGACGCTGCGCGGGAAAGGGTGTAAAAAGCCGCCGCGCGGCGGGATGTCTCCGCGCCGCGCGGCGGCTTTGATGTATCTATATCCTGTTCTTTCAGTGGGCGCAATGCTCGTACCCGTGGGAGATCAGCCACGCGTTTTTTCTCTCCTCTATAATTTCATTCCGGCCGTTCAGGCTCTGGCCGCAGTTTGCCTTTACCCCGCAGTCCAAAGCTGCCAGATAATCCAGAATCTTCTCCTCCGTGATCTCTTCCGACGGGATATGCTCTGCCGCCCACCAAACCGGGTCCTTCTGTTCTGTCGGCTTGAAGGCAAGCGCCACGGAATAATATGCAAAGGGCTGGCCCGTTTCTTCGCAGACAGCCTTTGTTTTCAGCAGGTAGTCCGCCAATTCCGCATCTGCAGGAGCCGGCGCGCCAACCGCAGAAAAGCTTACGCTCAGCTCTATCGGAAGCGGAAGCCCGGCACGATCGTATTCCTCGTCTGTCCGAAAGACCGGCGCGTCCGGGTCAAACAAAGGGCCTTCCTGCGTTGTGTAAAAGCCTGCATGAACTTCGGCTTCTCCCGTCAGCGCTCTCAGCCGCGCCGCCGTTCCGCCGCTTTCCAGCTCCGAGTTCAAAAAATTTTTGAACCGTTCGTAGGTGTTGCAGCCCGAACGGACTGCTCCGTCTATTTGGCTGAACACTGCTCCATCGCTGAAATATGCCGGAAATTCAACATCCTCGCTTGCTTCTTTGCGAACCGTACACACATAATCCATGCCCGCCGATTTGTCCGCCCGGACGACCCACTGATAACGAGCAGGCCCGACAACGTAGCCTTCACCCGGATGGTAAGCCCTATAATGCGCGGTAATTTTCTGTTCTGTATACCAGGCGATCAGCGGATTCCCCGTCTTTCGCCATGTCCACCATACAAGTCCTCCCAAAAGAATCAGCGCCAACAGAAGCGCCAGCGCACGCGTTGTTTTCGTACGCGGAACGCGAGTCCTGCCTTTGTGCGTCTCGCCCGCTCTTTCGTCAATGCTTTTTGCCGTCTGCATATTTTTCCTCCTTCCTGTTTCCAAACGCAAAATGCAGCAGCCCCGCGATTGCACAGCCTATGGCCAGCGGCCCGGCAACCGCCAGCGCCATAGACACATACAGCACCACTGAACCCCACTGCAGCGATTGCATGTTTGGGATAAAAAAATACAAAAGCACAAACGCCGCCGCTGCAGCCGGCACCAGCCAGCACCTGCGCCGCAGGACATAATAACACGCCGCGCCCACCAGCGGCAGCCACCACGCAAGATACACGCCGCCCGCGCGGGAGGTGAGCCACAGCGCGCCCAGCACGCCCACCAGCGCGAACAGCACGCTTTGCGCCAGCAGCCTCCAGCGCAGCCTGCGCAGTACCCGCGCATCGTCCGGCATGCTGTGCTCGGGCGGCGTTTCGCTTTCCAGCATCGTGCGGCAGCCACCGCAACGCTCCGTATGCACGCGTACCAGCGCTTCGCTGTCCGCGCTGGCCACGCCGTCCCGTACCAGCGGCATCAGGTCCCGGCATACCTCGCAGGAAATGTCAAAGCGTATCCCTCGCTCTGTTTGTGTTTTCATAGCTCTGCCCCCTCCTTCTGCAATTGCTCCCGCAGCCAGTGGCGCGTGCGAAAATCCAGCGTGCGGGCCGCGCTTTCGCTGACGCCGCACCTCTGTGCGATCTCCGCGAACGAATATCCCTGCGCCCGCAGCCAAAGCACCTCTCCGGCGGGCGGCGCGTTTGCAGCAGTTCCTTTGCCCGCGCGGCCAGCGCCCGGGCGTCCACCTGCGTTTCAAACGGAGGCGCGCCCGGGCCGCCCTCCTCCACATACCGGGCCAAAAGCTCATCGCCGGAAAGTACATGCCGTTTGCGCCGCAGCCCGTCGATCCAAACATGCCGTGCAATGCTGAACAGCCAGGTGCGCACACATGCGCCCTTCCGAAAGCCGCTCAGCCCTGTGAGCGCCCGCAGGAACGTCTCGCTCAGCAGGTCCTCCGCAAGGGCGGCGTCCCGCGTCAGGCTGCACAGGTAACGGTACACATCCTGCCGGTACTGGGTATAGATCTGTTCGATCTCCTGCATCGGGACGCCTCCTTTCAGCATGTTAGACGCACGCGCAGACATTTTGTTTCAGCTTTCGGAAAACTTTTTGCCTCCTTGCAAAACAAAACGCGGCGCAGAGCAAAAAATGCTCTGCGCCGCGTTTCATCCCAACAGGCCGCGAGCCGTTCAGCGGATGGCCGCGAAGCCTTTTTTCAGATCGTCCAGAATATCGTCGATGTGCTCCAGCCCCACGGACAGGCGGATAAGCCCCGGCGTGATGCCCGCGGCCACAAGCTGTTCGTCGGTGAGCTGGCGGTGGGTGCTGCTGGCCGGATGCAGCACGCAGGTGCAGATGTCGGCTACATGCACCACCTTGTTGGCCAGGGACAGGCTGTCCATGAACTTGACGGCCACCTCGCGCCCGCCGCGAATGGAGAACGAGATCACCCCGCTGCACCCGTCGGGCAGGTATTTTTTTGCGGCTGCGGCATAAGGGCTGCCGGACAGCGCGGGATAATTGACAAACTCCACCTCCGGCTGCCTTGCCAGGAAGGCAGCGGCCTGTTCCGCGTTGCGGCAGTAACGCTCCATGCGCACGGCCAACGTCTCCAGCCCAAGGTTCAGCAGAAACGCATCCTGCGCGGAGGGGTACATACCGAAATCGCGCATCAGCTGCACCCGCGCCTTGGTGATATACGCAGCCCTGCCGAAATCCCTGGTATAGGTCACGCCGTGATAGCTCTCGTCCGGCGTGCACAGCTCGCCGAATTTTCCGTTTTCCCAGTTGAAATTGCCGGAATCCACGATCACGCCGCCCACCTGGATGGCATGGCCGTCCATGTACTTCGTGGTGGAGTGCACCACGATATCCGCGCCCCACTCGATGGGACGGCACAGCACAGGCGTGGCAAAGGTGTTGTCCACAAGAAACGGCACGCCGTTTCTGTGGGCGGTGCGCGCGAATTTTTCAAGGTCCAGCACAGCGATGGCAGGGTTGGCGATGGTCTCACCGAACAACGCCTTTGTGTTGGGGCGGAACGCCTTTTCGATCTCCTCCTCCGGCGCGTCCGCGTCCACGAAGGTACATTCGATGCCGAACTTCTTCAGCGTGACCGCAAACAGGTTCACCGTACCGCCGTAAATGGTGGAGGCGGCGACGAAATGGTCGCCCGCGGTGCAGATGTTCAGAACCGCAAGCAGACTGGCCGCCTGTCCGCTGGTGGTGCACAGCGCGCCCACGCCGCCCTCCAGCGCCGCGATTTTTTGTTCCACCGCCGCGACGGTGGGGTTGGAGATGCGGGAATACATGTGGCCGTCCGCCGAAAGGTCGAACAGCTGGCCGATGTGCTCGGTGGAATCATAGGTGTAGGTGGTGCTCTGGTAGATCGGCAGGGCCTTCGGCTCGCCGTTGCCGGGCTTGTAGCCCTCATGCAGGCATTTTGTTTCGATGTGCATGGTGTTTTTCTTCCCCTCTCACGAATACTTTTTCACGATGGACGCCATTTCGTCCCAAACGTTTTCCATGTCCGCCACCAGCTTGAACTGGGTGCGGCAGCGCTCCAGGTTCTGGCGCGCCCGGCTCACCTTGAAGTAGGTATCGCCCTGCAGATAGTCCGTCAGAAAACGGATGCCGCACTCCAGCGTCATCAGCTTGGCGCCCCAGGGCAGGTACTCTTTTTCCGTGTCCGTCAGCGCGGCGCCCGCGGCCTCCAGATAACCGCGGGTATACAGCTCAAACAGGTACAGGTCAAAATGCACCTTGGAAACGTCCGGCTCGTCCTCAGCTGCCGTGGACGCGCCGAAGCGGATGGAATCGCCGTAATCGTTCAGCGCAAGCCCCGGCATGATGGTGTCGAGGTCGATGACGCACAGCGCCTCGCCGGTGTGGGCATCAAACAAAATATTGTTCAGCTTCGTGTCGTTGTGCGTCACGCGCAGCGGCAGCTTTCCCGCGTCCAGCAAGTCCATCAGCACCGCGCAGTCCGCCCTGCGCCGCTGCACAAAGGCAATCTCCTCCCGGCAGGTCCGCGCGCGGTTCTTCACGTCGCGCTCCAGCGCCTTGTCAAAGTCTGCAAGACGCTTGCGGGTATCATGGAATTTCTCGATGGTCTCGTGCAGCGTCCCGGCCGGATAATCCTCCAGCGCGCGCAAAAAGCCGCCGAAGCTCTTGGCCGAATGGTAGAAGTCCATCGGGTCCGTCACGCTTTCGATGCACACGGAATCCGGAATATAGTTATAGCAGCGCCACGCGCTTCCCACCGCGTCCTCAAAATAGTTGTCGCCTGTTTTCGTCTTGATATAATTCAGCGTCTCGCGGTCCGCGTCGCCGCCGCGCGCCAGTATCTTTCGGCGCAGGTATTCCGTCACGCCGAAAATATTCTCCATGACGGCGCGCGGGTCCTTAAACACACCCGTGTTGATGCGCTGGATGACATAGCGCAGCTCGTCGCCGCCCTGCGCCGCCATGTACACGGCATAGGTGTCGTTGATGTGTCCCGCGCCGAAGGGCTTTACATAGCTGGCCGTCTCGCCCAGCTTGAAAGCGAACAGCGCGTCCTCCAGGTTGTGGTCCTCCACCCCGTCAATGTGTCGGCGGGTGGAATACAGCACGGTGGCCGCCTCGGTGCGCGCGCACGGCTCCATGTGGCACCAGGCCTTGATGGTGGCGTGCAGATTGACGTGCACGCCGTCTTCCAGGACGTTATCGTGGTCCACCAGCGCGCCGCTGTTTACAAGGCATGCCGCGCCCAGCACAGTATTGGTGTTGATGATGGCCCCGTGCAGCACAAGGCAGCCCGGCCCAAGCACCGCGGACGGGCTGACGATGGCTGTGGGATGCACCACGCTGGGCACACGGTAACCCGCGTCCAGCAGGCGACGCGTCCACGCCAGGCGCAGGCGGTTGTCGCCAAACGCCGCCACGGCCTCAGGGTATTCACCCGTGAGCGAAGTGTAGTCCATGCATTTGCCTGCAACGTCCGCGCCGCGGACGGCGTCGTCCAGAAACGCCACGCCGTCCCAGTTCCCTGCGGCGCGCGCCACTTCCCCCACCATCTGGCCAAGGCCGCCGGCGCCCAAGATCAAAAGTTTAGACATGCTGTCCCCCCAATGGTAAAAATGCCGCGCCCCGTTCGAGCACGGTGCCGGATTCTATCTTCATCTGCGCGGGCACGGTGTTGCCGGCCTTGACAATGGCCCCGGGCGCAAGGTGGGCGCACGCGCCGACCACACAGTCGTGGTCCGCGATCGCCCCCATGTTCACGATGGCCCCCTGCTCCACGACAGCACACGCTCCCACAGCGGCCAGCGCCAGCACCACAGCCCCGGGACGGATATCCGCCGTGGGGCTGACATAGGCCCTCGGATGCACCAGCGCCGGCAGGCTGTAGCCCGCCGCGGCCAGTTTTTCCAGCCAGGCGGCGCGCAGCGCGTTGGCGCCAAAGGCCGGATACGCCCAGCGGAATTCCCCCGCAAAGCGTATATAGTCCGTACACGGGCCGAGGACATCCGTTCCCGTGCATCCGTCATCCAGGAACGCCACACGCCCGAAAACGCCCATAGCCCGCGCTGTTTCGGCCGCCGTGCGGCCGTAGCCACCCGCGCCGAGGATGATCAGGTTTTCCATCCGCAGCCTCCCATACCGCCTCCGCACCGCGCGGCCGGAGGCATTCACATTCTTGTATATGATAGAATATCATACCATATTTATACTAAAAAAAACAGACCGCTTCTTCAAAACCTTTCGCAGCCCCCTCCCGGAAAACTCCGCAGGGGCAGCAGACGAAGCGCCGCTGCGGAGCTGCGGCTCCCCGTGCACTGCACCCTCGTGGGGCGACGCAAAATGCTTCGGCGGGGGCAAAACCCACGAAATTCGTATACTTACACAACTTTGCGCGGGACAGAGGGCAAAAATTTGGCGGCGCGGCAAGGATTTTTTTGGCAAAAGCTCTTTGAAAAATGCGCATTTCTGTTATAATAGCTCTAAAGTGCCGCTTTGCGGCGGGCCTGCCCGGCAGACCCTGAAAGCGCGCTGCGCTTTCCTTTCGGCTTTTGTAACATGCAAAACCATGACGCGCATGGTTTTGTTGTGGCCGCTTCGCGGCGACATCATGTTATAATCGCTCTAAAGTGCCGCTTTGCGGCGGCGGGCTGCTGTATTGCGGCCCGCTTTTCCGGCCCGCGCCCGGGCCAATCGGTTTTAATGAGGAGAGGAAAATGGGAGAAACAATTCTGGAACTGCAAAACATCGCAAAGCATTTCGGTGATACCGACGTGCTGAACGGTATCAGCATCTCAATCGGCAAAGGCGAATTCATCACGCTGCTCGGCCCTTCGGGCTGCGGCAAAACCACGACGTTGCGCATCATTGCCGGGCTGGAAACGCCCGACGAGGGCCGCGTCATTCTGAACGGGCAGGACGTGACGGACTCCGAACCCAACAAACGCGACGTGAACACCGTGTTCCAGAATTACGCCCTGTTCCCGCACATGACAGTGGCCGCGAACATCGGCTACAGTCTGAAGCTGAAAAAACGTCCCAAGGACGAAATAAAAAAAGCCGTGGACGACGCGCTGGCCCTTGTGCAGCTCTCCGGCTACGGCAAGCGCATGCCTGCGGAGCTTTCCGGCGGGCAGCGTCAGCGTGTCGCCATTGCCCGCGCCGTGGTGAACCGTCCCAGCGTGCTGCTGCTGGACGAACCCCTCGGCGCGCTGGACCTGCAGCTGCGCCGCCAAATGCAGCTGGAGCTGAAGGCTTTGCAAAAACAACTGGGCATCACGTTCATCTACATCACCCACGATCAGGAGGAAGCCCTTAATATGTCGGACCGCATCGCCGTGATGAAAGACGGCCGGTTCGAACAGCTCGGTACTCCGGCGGAGGTGTATGACAGCCCGCGCACCAGCTATGTGGCGCGCTTTGTGGGCACCGCCAATGTGCTGACGGGCACGGTTGAGGCTGTGGAGGACGACGTGCTGAAGGTAGCCTGCGCAGGCGGCTGCGCGGGCGCGCTGCGCCGCGGATATTCCTTTGCCCCCGGTGCGCCCATCACACTGGCCGTGCGTAGCGAGCACGTGGAATTCACAAAGGACCCCGCTGCCTGCGGTATCGCGGCCGTTATCCGGGAAAAGACGTTTGCCGGCGGCATGCTGCGCATCGCACTGGAGCTTTCCGACGGCACGACGCTCATCGCCAGCCGCCACGGCATTGATATGGATGTGCAGACGGGCGACGCGGTGCGCGTGACCTGGGCGCCGGCCAGCGCCGTGCCCGTGGACGTGGAGGCGGAAGAAGCGAAATGAAAGCAGCCTCCACCCCTTTTAAAAAGAAAAAAAAGCAGAGCGGCGTCTGGCTGACGCTGCTGCCGCTCTACCTGTTCACGCTGGTGTTCGTGGCCGGGCCTCTGGTGTATATGTTCGTACTCAGCTTCCAGACGCGCGCCGAGGTATGGGGTGTGGTGAACCAGTTCACACTGGACAACTACAAAAATATTTTTCAGCCCGTGTACCTGAACACCTTTGTGGAGTCCTTCAAGCTGGCGCTCACCAGCACACTGCTCATCTGCGCCATCGGCTATCCTTTCGGCTATTTTATGGCAAAGCTGTCCGCGCAGTGGAAAAAGCGCGTGATGCTGCTGCTCATGATCCCGTTCTGGACCAGCTCGCTCATCCGGCTGTACGGATGGATCATCATTTTCCGTGCAAACGGTACGCTGGATAAGCTGCTGATGGGCCTGGGCCTTACCGACAGCCCGCTCAAGCTGCTGTACACCTACCCCGCCGTGGTGGTGGGCATGGTATACGCGCTGCTTCAGTTCATGATCCTGGCCGTTTACTCCAGCGCGGAAAAAATGGACTGGAGCCTTGTGGAGGCCGCGCGGGACCTGGGCGCTACGCCGCTGAAGGCCTTTCTTACCGTCACGCTCAAGCTGACGCTGCCGGGCCTGCTCTCGGGCGTTATCCTTACGTTCATCCCCTCCATGGGCCTGTTCTTCATCGCCGACATCCTGGGCGGCAACAAGGTGGTGCTGGTGGGCAGCCTCATTCAGGACCAGCTTATGAAAGCACACAACTGGCCCTTTGCGGCCGCGCTGAGCGTGGTGCTGATGATCCTGACCAGCCTGATGATCTCGCTGTACAAGCGTGTGACACACACCACGGAACTGGAGGGCATCTTATGAAAAACCGTACAAAACTGCCCAACATCTATATCGGCGTTGTCACGGCCGTTCTGTATCTGCCCATCGTGCTCGTTATCATCTATTCGTTCAACGAAAGCAAGATCAGCTCGGTGTGGGGCGGCTTTTCTCTCAAATGGTACGAAACGCTGTTCAGGGACGCCGCCATGTTCGAGGCGCTGGGCAACAGCATCGTTCTGGCGCTGTGCGCCAGCCTCGGCGCGGCGGTCATCGGCACGCTGGGTGCTTACGGCTTCACCAAGGTGCAGCTTCGCACCAAAAGTGCCGTGGAATATGTGTCCATGCTTCCCATCATGATCCCCGAGATCATCCTGGGCATGGTGTTCATGACGTTCTTCGCGCTCATCGGCCTGCCCTTCGGCATGACGACGCTCATCCTCGCCCATACTGCCTTTTGCGTCCCTTATGTCTATATGCTGGTGAAAGCGCGCCTGGTGGGCATGGACAAAAGCCTGGCGGAAGCTGCGCGGGACCTGGGCGCGGGCGAGGTGCGCGTGTTCTTCGATATCACGCTGCCCCTGCTGGTGCCTGCCATTCTGTCCGGCATGCTGCTCAGCTTCGCCATGAGCCTGGACGACGTCATCATCAGTATCTTCGTCACGGGCGTCAACGTAAACACGCTGCCCATCAAGGTTTATACGCAAATCAAAACCGGCGTCACACCGGAGATCAACGCCCTGTGCACATTGATGCTGGGCGCCACCATCATTCTGGTTGTTCTCTCGAATGTCCTGGGTAAAGTGGGAAAGCCCCGGACCGGGAAGCAGCATAAAGAGACCGCGGAGCGTTCCGCGGCTCCCGTCCCGGCGCAGCCGCAGTGATTCTGCAGCCGCCGCAGCAACACCATAAGGAGGAAAACCAATGAAAAAATTCTTTGCACTGGCACTCTCTCTGGCGCTGGCGCTCACCGCGTTCGCGGGCTGTTCCAGCACGTCCGCTTCCACTTCCACGCCGTCCGCGGCTTCCGGCAGCACGGCCGGCTCCGCAGGCACGGCCGCTTCCGGCGAGCTGAACCTGTACACCTGGGAGGGCATGTTCCCCCAGGAGGTGCTGGACGCCTTTACCGCCGAGACCGGCATCAAGGTGAACTATTCCAGCTTCGATACCGACGAGACCATGCTGGCAAAGCTGGAGACCGCCAAGGGAGGCGACTATGACGTCGTCATCGCCGACGACTACATCATTGAAACGGCCATCGCCGAGGGCCTGGTGATGGAGCTGGACAAAAGCAAGATCGCCAACATCGGCAACGTGAACCCCGTATACCAGGGCCAGTTCTTTGACCCGGAGGACGCCTACACCGTTCCCTACGGCGCGGGCGTGCAGACCATCGTCTACAACCCCGATCTGGTGGATATTGAGATCAACGGCTACGAGGACCTGTGGGACGCCGCGCTGGAAAGCAGCCTGGGCATCACCAGCAACTTCCGCGTGATGAACGGCATGGCGCTGAAGATCGCGGGTGAAAGCTACAACACCGAGGACGTGGCCGCCATCGAGGCCGCGGGCGCAAAGCTGCTTGAGCTGGCCCCCAACATCCGCCTCATCAAGGACGACAACCTGCAGGATGACCTGATCTCCGGCGAGATCAGCGCCGGCGTCATGTACACCAGCCAGGTGACCATGGCCTGCCTCGCCAATCCCGACCTGAAGGTCGTTTACCCCTCCGAGGGCATCGGCTTCGGCATCATGGCCCAGTTCGTTCCCGTAAACGCCCCCAACCCCGACGCCGCCCACGCGTTCATCGATTATATCCTGCGGCCGGAGGTCTCCAAGCAGTGCTTTGAGTATATCGGCTATTACTGCACCAACCAGGCTGCGGACGCGCTCATCGAGGACGCGTACCAGTCCTTCCTGACGCTGCCCGAGGATTTCAGCGCTGACAACATGGAAATGATCCAGAATATTTCCGCCGAAGCCATGGAAGCCCACACCAAAGTGTGGACAGAGTTCCGCACGGCCTGCGGCCAATGAAGCGCGTCTGAATATCCCCGGCCCGTGCGCCGGATAAAAAAACTCCGGGAAATGGGGGCCGTCTTTTGACGGCCCTTGTTCCCGTATTGGGGAGGTTCAAAACCATGGATGCTGTTGAACAGAAGATCCTTGCCGCCGTTGACGCCCAGCGTGAAACGCTGCTTGCCTTTGCACAGGATATCGGCGCGCACGCCGAGCCGGGCTTTTTTGAAACACGCACCGCCGCCCGTGTGGCCGAACTGCTGCGCGGCTGCGGGCTTTCGCCGCAAACCGGTCTGGCCCGCACAGGCGTAAAGGCCGTTTTGCAGGGCGGCGCGCCCGGCCCCTGCGCGGCCGTCATCGGCGAGCTGGACGGCATTCTTTGCCCCGCGCACCCCGCCGCAAATCCCGAAAACGGCGTTGCCCATGCCTGCGGGCACAATGCGCAGCTCACCGCGCTGGTGGGCGCCGCGCTGGCGCTGAGCGCGCCCGGGGTGGCCGAGGCGCTTTCGGGCAGCGTGGCGTTTTTTGCCGTTCCCGCCGAGGAATATGTCCCCATCGGCACGCGGCAGGCGCTGCAAAAGCAGGGCGTGGAATTCTGCTGCGGCAAATCCGAACTGCTGCGCACGGGCGGCTTCGACGGCGTGGACCTTGCGCTGACCACGCATGTACATATGATTCCCTGCGAAAGTGACCTCCTTTTGGGCAACGTGGCCTGCAACGGCTTCACCAGCAAAACGGTCGTCTTTCACGGCAAGGCCGCCCACGCGGCCACTGCGCCCCACGCGGGCGTAAACGCCCTCAACGCGGCCGCGCTGGCGCTGAACGCCGTGGGGCTTCTGCGGGAGACCTTCCGCGAATGCGACACGGTGCGCATCCACACCAACATCCGCGAGGGCGGCGCGGCGCTGAATGTGGTGCCGGAGACCGTGGTAATGGAGGCCATGGTGCGGGCCGCCACACTGGAGGCGCTGGACGACGCGGCCCGAAAATTCGACCGGGCCTGCACCCACGCGGCCGAGGCTCTGGGCGCGCACGCCGAGATTCTGACCTATCAGGGCTACATGCCCGTGCGCCCGGCCCCAGTGGACCCCGCTTTGCTGGCGGCGGCCGCCGCGCTGCCCGGGCTTTCGGCCCAATGCGCCGAGCCGGGTATGCAGAACATTGCCAGCACCGACGTAGGCGACCTCTCCCAGGTGATGCCCGTGGTGAACTTTACCCACGGCGGTACGGCGGGCGCGCTCCACAGCGCGGACTTTGCCGTCACGGACGTGGACAAGGCCTATATCGCTCCCGCCAAGATGATGGCTCTGACGGCCTATCATCTGCTGAAGGACGGCGCGGTGCTGGCGCGCCGGACAATGGACGGATTCACCCCCGTGTTTACACGGGAAAGCTATATCGAAACAGTAAGGAGGCAGGGCTGATGGCACAGCGCATCTGCTTTTTGGGACGCGGCGGCAGCGGAAAAAGCACCGTCGCGCAGAACCTGGGCCACGCGCTGGCCCTCAAAGGGTACCACGTGCTGCTGGTGGGCAACGACATCAGCCTTTCCTCCACGGTGCTGCTGCGCGGAGAAGCGGATATCTCCCCCGCGCTGGAGGATTACCGGGAACACTACGAGATCGACCTGAACGACTACGTCATCCCCACGCCCAGCGGCGTATACTGCCTGGAGCTGGGCAGCATCGACCCCGGCGTGGGATGCCTGGCCCGCGGCGTCACGCTCATTGATGAGATGCTGGATACTCAGGGCGTCTCCAATTCCCTTCAGCTCGACTTCATCCTCTATGATATCTCCGGAGAAACGCCCTGCACGGGCTACATCCTTCCCATCCGCGAGGGCGTGATGCAGCGGTGCATCATTGTCACCAACGGAAGCTTTGCCTCCGTCACCACGGCCAACAGCATTTTGCAGGCCATCCTGCGCGCCGCGGGCGCGGACAACTTCCCCGTGCAGCTCATCGTGAACAATGCCTCCTGTGAGGAGACGAAAGAGGAGCTTGCCAGCTATGCCCGGCGCGCCACCATCGAGATCCTGGCCAGTCTGGATTACTGCAAAGAGCTGGAATACAGCTCCCTTGCCGGCAAAACGGTGTTCGACACCGCGCCCGACAGCGCCTGCGCCGCACACCTGCGCGCCGTTGCGGACGATCTTCTGCTCTCCACCATCCCCACGAGCCTCACGCCTTTCCCCCGCCGGGAACTGGTCACCTGGCTGCGCTGCTGGCAGCGGCGCGAGCTCGCCCGCCGCCTTGCTTTGGCGGACACGGAGGCGTGCGATGGTTGACGTGGTATTCACGGGCGGGCGCGTGGTAGACGTGCGGACATGCACGTCCCGTATCGCAAACGTCGCCGTGGAACACGGCAAGATCGTGGATATCTCCGCGCATGAGCTTCCTGCAAAACGCGTGGTGGACGCGGCGGGCCTTGTTGTGGCCCCGGGCTTTATCGATGTGCACGGCCATCTGGACGGCCATGCCTATGCGGGGCAGCTCTCCGCCATGCAGGGCATTACCACCACTGTCGGCGGCAACTGCGGGCTTTCCCCGCTGGACCTGGAGGGCTGGTTCGCCGGACAGGCGCGCACAGGCTATGTGATCAACCAGGCGGAGCTGGTGGGCCACAGCTTTTCCATGCGCCGGGCCGTGGGCATCGAGGATGTGAATGCCCGGGCCAGCGCCGCCCAGACGGACGCGATGATCCGCATTGCCGACAGGGCGCTGCGCGCGGGCGCGGCGGGCGTTTCCCTGGGGCTGGACTACGCCCCGGGCAGCGGCCTGGCCGAGATAGACGCCATGGCCGCCATAGCGGCAGAATACGGGCGCTGCCTGCCCGTGCATACACGCCTGTTCACCCAAAACGACCTTTATTCCCTGTACGAGATGCTGGCCGCGGCCAAGCGCAGCGGCGGGCGGCTGCTGCTGAGCCATTTCGTCTACCAGTACAGCGGCTTCGGCACGCTGCGCCCGGCGCTGGACGTTGTGGACGCCGCCCGCGCCAAGGGCATGGACGTATGGATGGACAGCGGCATGTATACCGACTGGGCCACCTATGCAGGCACCGCCACCTTTGACGAGCAGACCATCAAGGACAACTCCCTGCGCTTCGGCGATATGGTCGCCGCCACGGGCAAGTATACGGGCACGCGCCTGAACCGGGAGCTGTACGAGCTTCTGCGCCACAAATATCCGGACGAGTCCATCATCTGCTATTCCGGCGAGCCGTACGAGATCTACGAGGCGCTGCAAAAGCCCTATGCCATGATGAGTACGGACGCGGGCGCTTACGCCCCCGGCGAGGGGCACCCGCAGATTGCGGGCAGCTATCCGCGTTTTCTGCGTAAGATGGTGCGGGAAAAGCGCCTGCTGGGGCTGGAGGAAGCCGTGTACAAATGCACGCTGCTGCCCGCCCAAACATACCACATTCCCGGCAAGGGCGTGCTGGAGCCGGGATATGACGCGGACCTTGTGCTTTTTGACCGGGACGCCGTGCGCGACAACGCCAAAATGCCCGACAAGGGCGAGCCGGACGCCCCGCCCGACGGCATCCCCTATGTGATGGTGAACGGTGTGTTCGCCGTGGATGACGGCGTGTTCCAAAACACCTGCAGCGGCAGCGTCATCCGGTACTGAGCGGACGCACTGTGGTATTCCGCTCTCTTTTCGCCATGCCGCCCTTTGCTGTTTCGGCTGTGGTAAATTTAGGGCAATACCGCACAATTCTAAGAGCCGAAGCGCGCCGACCGGTTTTTTGGCATGTCAAACAAAAAGCGCGGCGAATACTTTGTGTATTCGCGAGCATTTTTGTTACAGTTGCCGGAAAATCTGCAAGCGAGGCGACGCTTCAGGCGTCAGCCGTGAATTGTGCGGCGTTGCCTTAGATTTGATAAAAGGTGCGATGACGTTGAGTAAAAACAAGACAGCTACGGTTTTTGCAATTTCGGCTGCGGCACTATATGCAATTAATGTGCCATTATCAAAACTTTTACTGATAAATGTGTCGCCCAGAATGCTTGCAGGATTTTTATATTTAGGAGCAGGTGTTGGTATTGGTGTACTTCTTGGAATAAGGAAAACACAGAACAGGCTGGCTGACGAACAATGGCTGGATAAAAAAGATTTGCCTTATACGATTGCAATGATTGGTCTCGACATAGCAGCACCTATATTCTTAATGCTTGGCATTGCTAATACAAATTCCGCTAATGTTTCGCTGATTAATAATTTTGAAATTGTTGCAACTTCTGTGATTGCTCTTGTAATTTTTAAAGAAAAAATTTCCAGGAGGTTATGGGCCGCAATTATCCTTGTAATGCTATCCAGTGCAATTCTTGGTTTTGAGGGAACAGAGGCATTTGTATTTAACAAGGGTTCATTGTTTGTATTGTGCGCTTGTATATGCTGGGGCGTGGAGAATAATTGCACAAGGAGTATAAGTGATAAGAGTTCAGAAGAAATCGTTTTGGTGAAAGGAATTTTCTCTGGTATCGGTAGTATCCTTATTGCATTTACTGTTGGGGAAAAACCGCCTGAAATCACCTATATGCTTGCCGCTATGTTACTTGGTTTCGTTTCCTATGGCTTGAGCATTAACTTTTACATTATGGCACAAAAAAATTTAGGTGCCGCAAAAACAAGTGCCTTTTATTCTGTTGCACCATTTTTAGGAGTTGGATTTAGTTTTATTATTTTAGGCGAAAGACCGACATTTCAATTTTACATTGCTCTTGGAATTATGATAATCAGTACATTGCTTATGATAAAGGATACGCTTGGCAATGAAAAATTATATAATGGTTACGTCCATATCCATCAACATAAACATGGGCGCATAGTACACACACACGAGCATAGACATTTTGTATATAATCCTATGCACATACATAATCATTCACATGCAGGCTAATAGACAAATTCCAGTTTATCTATTCAATCCTCTGTAAACCCTGTGTTTTCAAGGCATATCGCCTATTAAATATTCAAACCTTATGTATTTTCCCTTGTTTTTGCCCTTATGAGCCGAAACAAGGGAAATTTTTTATGCTCCGCCGATTACCTTATCCAGTAGTCTTGCGGAAGTACGCTTCGCTTCCCTTGTAGCGTGAGCGTAAATGTTCATTGTGGTACTAACATCAGTGTGTCCGAGTAGTTCCTGCACATCTTTAGGTGCTGCACCGTTTGAAAGCAGATTGCTTGTATAGGTGTGTCTGAGCATATGGAAGTGGAAATCCTCCAATCCCTCCAACTTTTTTCTCGCTGTCCTGCACATAATCCCCACCGTACTCGGTGCTTCAAATGCCCCGTCAGGTCTAAGGCAGACAAAGGATAATTCCTTGTACCCCTCTGGGACTTCCTCCGCCCTCGGCAGACTGTAAACCTCATAATAGGTGCGGTCTTTTTCTTTGACCTCCAAATAGTAATTAAGACTGTACAGTTCCCCGTATCGGAAACGGTTTTTATGCTGTTCTGCTTTCGCAGTTTTCAGGATTGCGGCAAGCGTATCGCAAAAGTCAACTGTGCGGATTTTTTTACGCTTTGTTGCCCCTATTTCTGTTTTGTGCCTTGCCCCGTTGTAACGCATACTGCGGCGTACTGTCAGATATTGTTCTTCAAGGTTGATGTCCTGCCAAGTCAGACCACAGACCTCTCCAATACGCAAGCCTGTATAATAGGCTATCTGTATAGGAAGAAGTGCAGGATTGTTTTTCTTTTTCAGGAAGTCCTCTAACCTCTGATACTGGTCATAGCTGAGCGTTGGTGTGGAAGTTGTTTCCCCATCCTCGTAAGAGAACAGCTCGTATTCTTCTTTCTTTCCTCGCCATACCACATACTGCATCGGGTTAAAGGTTATCAGCCTTTTCGGGAATACTGCAAAACGGAACGCCCCTTGTAAAACAGCCGAAAACAATCGGAGATACCCTTTGCTGAGTGCCTTTGCAGTTGTACCGTCAGGATTTGTGCCTCCAAAGCTGAGAAAGTCTATATACGCCTGTAAATGGTCGGCGGTTACGGTTTTCAGCTTTCGGTTTCCTATCGGGTGCTGTTTGATACGGTTGACCGTTCCTTGATAGGACATTACCGTACCATTGCTGAGATTGCCGGGTTTCAGTTCTTCCTCCACCCACAGATCGAGCAGCATACCAACCGTGATGTTTTCAGACTTCGCAACGAATTTCTTTTCCTCATAGTCAGCGATTGCTTTTCTGAGCAGGGCTTCTGTTTCAGACT
>ERZ857801.1337-NODE-1337-length-26435-cov-26.013723_pt1 | contig 26435 bp, 21 predicted proteins | sample MGYA00519762_ERZ857801 | MGnify/ENA primary metagenome ERZ857801 (study PRJEB31778, sample SAMEA3449368) | human gut metagenome | biome: human gut; feature: human-associated habitat; material: faeces | place: United Kingdom | collected 2010/2012 ...
GTGCGCATGATAACTGTAGTCATGGCTCCAAGTGTCTCATGGGCTTGAGACCGGCCGGAAACCCCAATCCCGTCATGCTTTGAGGGGGTGGACGGGGAATCCGTACCGGACGGGACTACGGGCGGTATGAAACCGGCCAAGGCACCTTTAGCTGCACCCGAGATTCCACCCTCGATCGGCGCATCGGGGTTGAAGGGACTGACAAGGAACCTGGGGGAACCGGCACCTACCAAAGCACCTTGGTGCGCATGGTCTGGGGCGTCGGTCATCTTCTTCATCAGTGTGTCGTCCATGAGATCCTCAGGAGTGGTCCCAAGGAATCGTGCGGCCTTCACCACATCGGCCAAGGACCATGAGATATAGCCATTAATCTTCCTCGACATTGCGGCTTTCTTGATCCCCAGCGCCTCGGCAAGAGCGAGTTGGGACGCCCGTCGCGCGGTCAAAAGCATCTTGACATTCCAAGCAACGACTTTTTCCATGTGCATAGCCTCCTCTTCCGCGCCAATGAAGGAGCTGCTTTCCGGTTCGTCCATTATGTTCTCCTCAAACTTTGTGTCATCTGAATAAACCAAATCTAACACGTCGATTTGCGTTTAGTCAAAGTAAACGATATAGTATATTCTAGATAAACAAAAACGACTGAAAGTAAATAGAAAGTGGTCGAGACGGTATGGCTGACGCGATGAAGAAATGGCTGAGACGGGAGTGCATCTCATATCGCCGCCTGGCGAAAGAGATGAATCAGTCTCCTGGAGGCATTTCCAACAAAGTCAACGGCCACACCCCCTGGAGCCTCAACGATTTGCTTTGGCTGAAGGAACATTACGGCCTGTCCTATGAATTTGTTATCGACGGTGCACCACAGTGCCAGAAAGAGGAGGTTGCGTGATGGCTGGTGGAATCTACGAGCAGTCTGAATGGCCGGATAGCCGGAGCGATTACGTCCAGGTGTGCGACGGATGCCACACCGCGATCTGGTCGACCCGCTGGAACGAGGAGACATCGGACGGTTTCGACGCTTTCCTCGCCAGGAACGGCTGGCGTCACTACTTTCTCCGCGATGACCTCCGGGTGCTGGATCTCTGCCCCGACTGCGCGGCACGCGCGCTGCGTCTCGGCGAGATTCGGACGCTTGCCGATTGCTGGATCCGCCCGGTGCGCTCCTACACGCACGCCGACCAGGAGGTCTCCGCCCAACTGTCCGCCCGCGAACGGATGGCGGCGAACCTGCTGCTGACCGCCGCCTGACGAAAACTGAACACTTGGCCGCTCCGGCACAAACGCAGACTCCACGGAACGGCCACAATGCCGGAAACGGTTGGACGGGATCTTTCCCTTCTCCTTGCTTCCTTCTCTCTGCAACCGAGAACCCGTCCGTCGGTTCGATTCCGACGTCCGGCACTCCATAACTGAAAACGGAAAAAGAAGACCCTGTGTCCCGTCGGAAACCGAAAAACCCGCGGAACACAGGGTGGACATGCAAACCACGACGACGGGGCCTGCCAGAACCTCCGCCATCGTCCCTTGGAAACCAAAGGAAGGCCAGCAATATGAACATGGTAGTCGAAACCGCCGTTAACGGCGTTTCTGATTCTGACTATACGGTGCGACACGCCGACAAACGGTGCACGGCGTCTACATATTCCGCCCGATCGGAGCAGTCGGAGGCGGAGTACTGGATGCTCCAGCACGACGCTTACTCGCGCCGGGCCGGCCGCTGCCTCGTCACGGCGGCCATCCTGCTGTGCGCCGCGCTGTCGTGCATGGTCGCGATGGCAGCCGCTCCGGCCATCGCCATGGTCCTCATGGGCCTGGCTTTGGCGGGGCGCGGCTGGTGGTGCCGCCGGAACGCGAAGGACGCATGGGACCTGTCCGTCTGGTCCATGTGAAAAAGAAGGGAAAAGAAAATGACAGACCATGATTTCAACGGGAACGAAAGCGTCATCCCGTCCGACATCGAATACACGCTGTCCAGGATCGGAACCATAGCGGATTCCGTCGATTCGTCGATGACCGTTGGCGAGATCGTCCGGCGGGCCTACCTCTGCGGCGTGGGGGACACGCTGGACGAGTTCCGGAAGCTCGTCGACAGGCGGACCTTCGTCGATTCCGCCATCGACGGGGCCATCGCCATCGACGAGATCGGGGCCATGGTCTACAGGGACGGGCGCATTGCCTCGATGCTCACGCATCCGGCTCTCGACCGTCCCGTGAGGCGTGATCTCGAATTCCCGTCCGTCGCCGAAGCGGAATCGAGGTGAACGCCATGGTGATCCTCATCGTCGCCGTGATCCTCGCGCTCGTGTTCCTGACCTGGACTTTGTGCCGCGCCGCCGCGGTCGGGGACAGCATCTCCGAACGGCTTTCGAAGAGCCGTTCTCCCAAGGAAGAAGGAAGTGGTCTGTGATGGAAGCCATGTGCATCGTGTTCGTTTTCGCGGCGCTGGTCTGCCTCGGCCTGCTGTCGCCGTTCCTGTACGCGGCCGCGGCGGTCCTCTCGATGGCCGCGAACCTGCTGCGACGCCTCATCAGACTGATCGGAGGATCGAGATGAGCAACATCGCACTGTCGTGGGCGTTCAAATGCCATGTCGGCAACGCCAGCGCGAAGGCCGTGCTCGTCTACTTGGCTGACCGCGCGGATGACGACGGCAGCGCCGCCTATCCGAAGATCGAGACCATCGTCAACGTCACGGAGCTCTCGGAGCGCACCGTGCGCTCCAGTCTGAAGCTCCTCCAGGAGCGCGGGTTCATCCGCCGTGGCGACCAACGGTACGCGCGTCTCGGCAAGGGCGGCAGGAACCGTCTGCCGCAGTACTGCCAGGTCGTGTGGGACCTCGCGGTGGAAACCGACCCGTCCAACCTCACGTGGATCAGGGAGACGCACGCCGCGGAACACGATCCCGCGACCATGGGCGCCGACGTGGACCCGGAGGCCGGAACCGTGGTCGAGAACGGCGATTCCAAGGACGTGCTGCCGGAGAACGTTGGAACGGAGCCGATTTCCAGCTCTGCAAATCTCGCAGGGCTGGAAAACGAGCCGGAACCAGCTCTGCAAATGCCGCAGGGCCAGCTCTGCAAATCTCGCACCTCTGGCTCTGCAAATCTCGCACCTCCAGCTCTGCAAATCTCGCAGGGCTGTATATATAAGGATAAAACCCTCCAGGTAAACCCTCCATGTAAACCTCTCCCCTCACTCCCTTCGGGAGAGCTCCCCGCAAGCGGGAAGCGCCCCGCCGAGAAGGACGGGAAGAACGAAACGACGGGACGGGACTCCGAAGCCGTGTCCGTGATGGGCCATCTCGCGTCCGTCCGCTCCAGGCTGTCGCTCACCACCGCGAAGCCGACCAAACGCGACCTGTCCCGGATCGGACGCCTCGTCGACCGTATCGCCGAAGCCCATGCCGGCGACCATGCGGCCGCCCTGGCGCTCATCCTCGCGGTCATCGACTGGCTACCAGCGAACCCGTACTGGCTCCGTCGCGTCGACTCCGCGCGTCGTCTGGCCGACAACTGGGACCGGATCGCCAACGATTGGGCCGTCGACCGGATCGAACGCCAACGCGAACGGGACACCGAGACCCGCGGCCGCGATCGGAAACCCGCCGCTTCCAAGCCCACTCCCATGCCGGAACGGCATTCGAAACGGCACGTGCATTCGCTGATCTGCGAGCACGTCCTGGACGATATGAGGCCTCACGAGGCGGAATACGACCACGAGGGCAGTTTGCGCAACGGCAACCCGTCCGAATGGCAGATGGCGTGCATGCGGCATGCGGACGAGCTCAACCGGCGTGACGGGATCGAGGTGGCGGCATGAGCGGGGATCCGAACCTCGTCGCGGGTGTCTGCTCCGGCCTGCCGTTGGGTATCCAGGACCTCATGTGGGGCACCGACAACGAGCGCGTCAGGAACAAATCCGACCGGAGGATCCTGAAAAGCACCGCGCGGATCCTGTGCGACATGTGTCCCATCCAGGCCGAATGCCTCGCGCAATCCATCATCGGACGTGAGCAGCACAGCAGGATCGGCGGCATCGACGTGAAGGCGAGACGGCTCCTGCGGCACCGCGCGGAAGCCGACGGGGTGGACCTGGACCCGTCGAACCCGGCCCGGACGAGGAACCTCACATCGTGGATCCGCGACCATCCCGAACTCGTCCGCGAGGTCCGCGAGCAGTCATCGACCCGCGAGGGACGCCGCCGCAGGAGCGAGGACCAGTACGCCTACCGGCAACGCAAGACCGTCGAATCGGCGCAACGGCCGGAATAGACCCGATCCGTGCCAGCGGATCAAGGAAACGCAATAGAAAAGAAGGAAACCGAAATGGAAAACAATGAGACGAACGTACCCCGCATCATCGCCATGGCGAACATGAAGGGCGGCGTCGGCAAGACCACCAGCACCATCTGCACGGCCATCGCGCTGAACAAGCTCGGCAGGAAGGTCGAGGTCAGAGACATCGACCCGCAAGGCAGCGCGACGCTCTGGGCGGCCAAGGCCAGAGCCGCGGGCGGACCGCTGCCGTTCGACGTGCGGGTCGCCAACCGGTTCACCGTGGCCATGCCGCCGACCGACCCGGAGACATGGGTGCTCATCGACACGCCGCCCAGCCAGTCGGACCTGATCGCCGCCGCGGTGGACGCGAGCAGCCTGGTGGTGCTCGTCACCACACCAGGCCCTCTCGACCTCGACCGTATGTGGGAGACGGCTAAGGCCATCGACAGGCCCAGCAGCGTGCTGTTGACCCAGACCCGGGCGAACACCGTCGCGTTGAGGGACGCCGAACGGTTCCTCTCGGACCACGGCCTGGCACGATTCGACGCGACCATCCCGTTCAAGGAGGCGTTGCGCAGATCGAGCGAATCCGGACGCATGCCGTCCGCGAGCGGATACGGCCTCGTCGCCAACGAACTCATTGAAGCCTTCAACGGAATCGAATAGGAAAGGATGCGGGAATGGACATCATGCCAGACAAGAAACAACTCCGCGCGGGATCCACGGCGCTCCGCAAACACAAGCCCGTACCGGTCATGAGCTCGCGTCCGGGCGTATCGGTCGACTATTCGTGCGCGTCCTGCGGAACCCGCTTCGCGGACCTCGAGACGGCACGGGAACACACGGTGCTCCGCATCGTCGAAGCGGTGTCGAACACGGAGGGGAAGACGCGATGAACATCAGCAAACCGATCAGCACGGCGTCCAGGCTCCGGGCCACGTTCACATCGTCGGCCGCGCCGGAACGTGCGGGCAAACCGATCCACGCGACGCTCAGCCTCGATCCGGGACTCCACAGGCGGCTCAAGCTCGCGGCCGCGACGCGGGGCGTGACCATGAGCGAACTGGTGTCCTCGTGGATCGAGTCGAACTGTCCCGCGTTGGACGGCCGGTAAGCAAATAATCAAATAATCATGCGCTTATATAAGGAGCGTGCAAGGGATAAGAGCATGATTCCACGCTTCGGGCGTCCGCAAGCCGCCCGGAGCGTAAGCCCATAAACATATACATACATACATACGGATGCACGTACGCATGGGAGCGGGCGGGCGACGAAACCAAGGATGTGATTAGAATGGCCGATATGAAGGAAAACAACATGAACGACGGCGTCCCGTCGCTGGACGAGACCGCGGCGGAGGCGGTGCGGCTTTCCGTGGGGCCGCGTCCCGGTGCGGGGCCGGAGAAACCGCGGAAGGACCGCAGACGGATCATCATCGGCGCGGCGGCCGTCGCCGTGGCCGTCCTGGTCGCCGGAGGCGTATGCGCCCACCGGGCGTACGAGAGCCATCAGGCGTCGGTGGCGCGCGACGCATGCGAATCGGCCGTGGCGGACCAGGCCAAAGCCGTGAAAGCGTACAAGACACTGCTCGGCTCAGATGCCACCGTGGCCGCGTTGAAGACGGACGCGAAGAGCGTGAAGGACGCGAAGACCGTCGACACGCTCAAGAGGGCCGCCGCTGTGAGGCTTCCTGCCATGGTCAAGTGCGACGCGTCCAAGGCCGCCGACCTGGACGCGGCCGCCGCGAAGGCGAACAAGGCGGCCAGGACCGTCAAGTCGGATACGAAGGCGTTGGAGACGGCGGCCAAGGCGGTCGAATCGTCGAAGCTGGACAAGACGGTCGCGGACGCGGACGCGTTGTACAAGGCGACGGACGGGAAGGTCCAGGATGATAAGACCCGCGACGCGTTGAAACAGGCCATCGCCAAGCGCGATGCCGCCGCGATCGCCAAGGCCGTCAAGTCGGTGAACGATTCGAAGACGGCGAAGGAGAAGGCCGACGCGGAAGCCAAAGCCAAGGCCGAACAGGAAGCGGCGGCGGCAGCCGCAGCTGCCGTCGCCGCGCAGCAGGCGCAGGCATCGCAATCCCAAACATATTCAGGCGGCGGATCATACTCGAACCGCGGCTACTCGTATTCGGGCGCATCCTCGGGTGGTTCCACATCCTCGCCGGCGCAATCCAATGGCAGCGGCGGTTCGTCTGCCGGTTCCGGCTCCGGCCTGCACATCGTCATCGGCGGCAGCGGCGTTCCCGCCCAGAACGGGCAATGCAGACCCGGAAACACTTGCATGGATGGCGTTTGCAACACCTGCCCGTAAGCCAGTATGGACGATCTGACGGCTTCTCCGCCGGTCGCCCAAATGTCCAAACCGGCATGCCGGCAATCGGGTTTCAATGGTCTCGAATGGGGAGGAATCGAATCCCCGTCCGAGACCATTAATGTAAGGAGAAACCAGTGAGGTTACCTAAGAAGAAAGCTGTGAAGGCGGCGGTGGCCGGCCTTGCGGCATCCGCGATGCTGCTCACGGCCATGCCGGCCTACGCCGGCATCGGTTCCGGCGGCGGCGGGGTCCACGGCGGCGGCAGCAACGTCGGCCCGAGCGGGGATATCCTCTACCTCCAGGACGACAGCAACTACACGGATTCACCGACCCAGGGATGGGGCCAGGCGTCCATCGACTACGCGCTCCAGGCGATGCGCAATTCCGGCTACAAGATCCCCACCGATGACAGCTACGCCATCGTGTCCCGGATCAAGAGCTCCTGCACCGAGGCGATCAACCAGGCCGTCGCCGACAAGTCCGACGGCGATGCCACCCAGGCCCGCGTGATCGGCGTCGCCGCGACCATCGCGGACGGTTCAGACGGCCTGGTCCCTTGGGGCACCAACCCGACCGACTTCCGCAACCGGTTCGACGCCAACTGGAACGCCCTGGGCGACAAGAGCGACGACCTCAAGGGCTACAACGCCACCTGGGTCAAAAAAGTGTACGACAAGTTCGCCAATCAGATTGCCGTGACCGGACAACAGTATCCAACCGGCGTCCAGGTCGTGTGCGTCGCAGTCAACAACCAACAGCCGCCACGCGACTACGATCTGACCGTCACCACGACGCACAAGCAGAAGACCGACCTGAAGGTCGGCTCCACCGACCCGATCGGTGACACCCTGCACGCGAGCAACAACGGCAGCAGCATCAAAGAGAACCTGAACGGCACCGCCATCATCCACTACGAGGGCCAGAAGAACGGCTACGTCGCGGCCAAGACGGTCAGCAAGCCGATCACCTTCGCCAACTCGGGCGACACACAGCTCGACAACCTCGCCACTCCGGCGGACTTCGGCATGAGCCACTGGCAGGAGGGACAGTACTGGATCGACATCCAGGTCGCCAAGCAGGGCAAGATGAAAGAGGCCGTCGACACCACGGACAAGGATCCGTCCGAGACCTGGAACGTGAGCGCCGAACCGCCGACGCCGCCGGTCAAGACCATCGACGACGGCGTGAGCGCCGACAGCATGACCAACCGCACCGTCATCACCTACGGCACCGGCAAGGGCGGCTATGAGATGGCGTTCAAGGACAAGATCACCCCGAACGGCGTCGACTACAGCGTCGACAACTACAAGCTCGTCGACAAGAGCGACAACGACCGCGACGTGAGCGGCGAGTTCACGATCGACTGGGACCGCAAGACGGACACCGTCACCGCGGTGCGCACGGCCGACAAGGGCGAGATGCCTTTGGACCACCAGTACGAGTTCAGCTTCGACATCACCGTCAGCAAGCCGAAGGACTTCAAGAAGGTCAAGGACCACGCGACCGGCAGGTGGAACCAGGAGCCCGAGGCCGACGCCGGCAGCAAGGAATTCGACACCTGGCAGCCGAACCCGGACAAGAGCTGGATCGTCAAGCGGGACGGCAAATGGCAGGCCGTCATCGACCCGCAGGAGACCAACAAGACCGGCGGCGACTCCCACACCTACCTCGACGGCGACAAGGTCGGCAGCGTCGTCAACGGCACCGTCGGCAGGAACCTGATCCAGGAGCCCAGTAAGCTCACGCTCACGGACAACTGGACGGCCGCCGACTACATCTTCGACGCCGACACCAAGAACATCCGCGTCTACGAGGCCGACGCGGGCACCGACCGCGAAAGCAGCGTCAGCGACATCGTGAACACCGGCAAGGACGTGACCGACCAGTTCGACATCACCGTCCAGGGCACCAAGGCCGCCGCCAAGGCCAAGGCCTCCTACCTCAAGGGATTGAAGGGATTGAAGAACCCGAAGCAGGTCACGCTCCTCATCCCCGGCACGGTGAACTTCGCCGACGGCAAGGGCGCGGCCCAGGTCCGCAAGGACTTCGGCAGGAACGCGGGAGACGAACTCGCCTTCTGCACCGACCCGAACGGCAAGAGTCTGACCAACAGCGGCTCCGAGACCGTGAACAAGCACACCGAGCTGACCAACGAGCCGCAGATCTGCGGCTACGTGCCGCCGGCGAAGAAGGACGTCGTGTCCGAGGCCAGCCAGGGCGGCGAGCAGGAAAGCGTCCAGGGCAAGGTGGTGTATCCGGGCCAGAAGGTCGAATATCAGCTCAACACCCAGCCGCAGCTGCCCTCCAGCCTCGCCTACGGCATCAAGTCCGTGAGCTTCACCGACTCCTACGACCGCTATCTGAAGCCGGACAAGCAGACCCTGGAGATGATGGACCTGAACACCGGCAAGCCGGTGTCCAAGAAGAAGTACACGACCAAGTGGGATGATTCCAAGCACATGTTCACCCTGACCGTCACCGACCAGGAGACGATCGGCCAGTGGCGCGCCGGAACCAATCCACGCATCCAGGTCCGCTTCGAGGGCACCGTCTCGGACGACGCCCCCACCGACCACAAGGTGAACAACAAGTGGGTGCTGACCCTCAACAACTCGCTGACCCCGTCGAACGAGGTGTTCAACATCCCGCCGACGCTCAACCCGAAGAAGAAGGACACGCAGAAGGATCCGACGATCGACATCGACGGCATGACCGCGCTGCTGGGCGACGAGATCTACTACCGCGTCGACATCGACGCCACGCAGACCAACCAGGCCTACAAGGTCTGGAGGCTCGGCATGACCGACGACTACGACGACTCGTATCTGAAGCTCGACGCCTCCAAGGTGGAGATCACCGACGAGACCGGCAAGGACGTGACCGCGAGGTTCAACATCCAGGACAAGGACGGCGTGCTCTACGCCTACGCGAAGACCGTGGACACCGAGGTTCCCGCCACCGGCGAGACCGTGAAGGGCGACCCGCAGCCGACGGACCTCAAGGCCTACAGCGAGTCCGACGAGCATGACCCGCTCACCCAGCCGTCCATCGACCAGACGCTCCTCGGCCACACGTACACCGTGACCATGCCGATGACCGTCATCAAGGTCACCGACGGCTACGTCGTGAGGAACAAGGCCACGCAGGTGCTCAACAAGGTCCGCAAGGACACCAACGAGGTCACGAACCCGTTGAAGCCCGTCAACCCGTCTAAGGACGTGACCGTGAAGGTCGGAGGCGAATCCGTCAACGGCCGGAGCATCTACAAGGGCCGCACGTTCCTGTACCAGCTCGACTCCAGCATCCTGCCGGCCCACCGCGCCTACCCGCAGGTGGACGAGTGGTACATCGAGGACGCGCTCGACCCGGCGTTCGACGAATTCACGGGCCAGTGGGTCGTGTACGCGAGCCGCGACCTGTACAGGGACGGCCAGGTCATCGCCGCCAAGGGCGAGAAGATCGCCGGCAGCGGCTTCGACAGCTCGAGGTTCGGCGGCGACCTGTTCACGCTCTCCACGGCCAGCGTGGACGGACGCAACGTCGTGACCATAGGCACGACCGAAGCGTACCGCGCCCTCGTGTCCGCGGACAACGAGCATGAGGCCGGATGGCGCCCGTACATCCAGACCACACGCCTCGCAGTCACCGACCGTCACGAGAACCAGTTCACGGAGCATTACAACGGCAAGGCGTTCCAGTCCAACATCGTGTGGACCCGAACCCCGGACATGACCCCGGGCATCCACATCGAGAAGTACGACGTGGCCTCCGGCGAACAGGCCGGCGACCGCGACGACGTGAAGGACGCGTTGAAGATGGCCGGAGACAGCCAGCAGATCGCGTTCAAGATCACCAACACGTCCAAGACCGATCCGACGACCGGTGAGGGCGCCTGGTACCTCGCCAAGGACCTCAGGATGGTCGACAAGACCATCGCGGGCGAAGGCGAGGTCGTGGACCTGAAATATCCGGACAACTGGGACACCTTGGTGCTCAAGCCCGGCGAATCCACCATCATCACCGGCACGTTGAAGGGCGTCCAGGCCGGCGGCAAGCACACCAACCGTGTGAAGGTCACCGGAACGCCGCTCGTCGAATGCCCCGTCACCGACCAGTTCGGCGACCAGCAGCCCGCCGACGGCGACCAGACCGGCGACAGCCAGTCTGATGGTGACGGACAGTCCGACACCGGCACCGGCACGAAGACCGACGGCGACGCCGACGACACGACCGGACTCAAGCAGGTCAAGGTCGGCGACACGACCCTGTGCGAGGACACCACCGTGGAATCCAACACGGATGACTGGAACGGATACCGCGAAAGCCTCGCCAAGACCGGCGCGACCATCGCCGGCATCCTGCTCGCCATCGTCGCGTTCGGAGCCATCGGCGTGGCCCTCATGGGCGCACGCCGCAGGACCGGCGCCCACTCCGGCAGGTAACCGCTAAGGCGCTTCGGCGCCGGATTCCCTGACCATCATGGCCGCGAGCCCCGTTTCTCCGTGGGGCCGCGGCCATTTTTTTGCCGCGGCGCTGAAACTTGTAGACATGGTGCACCGCAGGACGGCGTGTCCCGGGACAGTATGGGGAACGTCGAGAGCGTCCGGCCGCGCCATGTGGGTCGGATGCGAAGGGAAACTACCAGAAGGAGAAATCCAACATGGACAAACGAAAGATCTCGGCCGCCTGCGCGACCGTGGCCGCGTTGGCGGCGTTGTGCGTGCCAGGCTCCGCCGCGTTCGCCGCGGACGGCACGCTCACGTTGAACGCGGGCGACGGGTCCACCCTCGCGGGCCACAGCTTCACGGTCTACAAGCTCGCCAACTACACGGACGTCGTCAAGGACGGCGCGAACGTGAAGAGCGTGAGCGCGAAGCATCCCGACCAGGCGACCGGCGACTGGATCGCCGCCGCCCTGAAGACGAACGGCGTCAACTACAGCGTCGACGCGGGACAGAACGCCGCCGAGCAGCTCCTGCGTTTGAAAACCGATACGGACACGCTGCGCAAGGTCGCGAACACCCTGCAGTCCACCGCCGCGACCAGCAAGGTCACGGCCGTGAAAACCGCCCAGACGTCCAACACGCAGACCCTAGCCCTGACACTGCCGGAAGGCTACTACCTCATCGTCGACACGGAAGGATCCCCGATTCTCGTGTCCACCACCATCGGCGGCGCGACCAAGATGAGCAGCGGCCAGACGCTCGGCTCCACGCTGGTCAAGACCAACGTCACCAAGGTGGTCAAGACCATCAAACGCGCCGACGGCACGTGGTCCAAGACCGCGGCCGCGACCAACGGCGAGACCCGCGACTTCAAGGCCACGTTCACCGTGCCGAACAAGCTGTCCGTCGACACCGTCACCCTCGAGGACCACATGACCGGCATGACCTACGTGGACGGCTCGTTCAAGGCCACGGTCGGCTCCACCGACTTGACCGCCCAGTTCGGCGCCGTCGGCAAGGACAAGGTCACCGCCGCGGACGGCAAGACCCAGACCGACGGCACCGGCTTCAAGGTCACCAGCCTGCAAAGCCTCGTGGATACGTACCAGGGCAAGCAGGTGACCGTCACCTACCGGGCCAAGGTCGTGAACGCGGCCCGCGCGAACGCCGCGGCCAACACGATCACCGTCACGTCGAACTGGCTGCCGAACATCACCCCGCCGCCGGCCACCCCGCCGGAGGACAAGGTCATCGTCAAGACCTTCGACGTTAACCTCAAGAAGATCAGCGCCGCGGACGGCACCAAGACCATCCAGGGCGCGAAGTTCAAGCTCCACAACGACACCACGAACCAGTGGTACACGTGGAACACGGCATCGAACCAGTGGACGTTCACGTCGGACGAGACGAAGGCGACCGAGTTCGCCACGAACGCGTCCGGCGTGATCAACCTCACCCGACTGGGCGCCGGCACGTACACCGTGAAGGAGACCCAGGTGCCGGCCGGCTACTTCAGCTTCGTCAAGCCGAGCTTCACGATTAAGATCACCGACGACGGGCGGGTGACCATCGCCGGCAAGGATCAGCCGGGCCTGACCACCACGGTCACCAACGCGGACGCGAACGCCGCGGTCCCGACCGCCGTCGTGAAGAACATCGACAACATCACCCAATTGCCGCAGACCGGCGCGACCACCATGGGCGTCATGCTGGTCGGCGCGTTCGCGATCATCCTCGTGGCGACCGCGACCGGCTTCGCCGCGTACCGTGTGCGCCACACCGACCTGGGCGACGGACAGGCCGTCGCCTGACCGTCATATCGACCGTCCCCGGCCGGGGGTGTTGGCCCGGCCGGGGAGCCATCGGGGCCGGAGGGCGCGTGGCATTCTCCTGTCCGCCGCGCCCCCGCCCTTTCCTATGAAAAACAAGACTTTCACTTTCAATTGATAAGGATGAGGGGAATGGGATTCCTTACAAGACTTATCGCCGGTTTTGTCGCCGCGTCCACGTTGGGCGCGGGCCTGGCCGGCACCGCCAACGCGGTGGACGCGGCCGGCGCGGCCAACGCCGCGGACACGACCGGCGCGGCATCCGATACGACGGGCGCCGTCACCACCACGGCCGACGATACGGGCGGACGCACGGTCCTCGACTGCAGGCAATCCGGCGAAGGCGCCACCGGACCATACGCGGACAAATTCTGCTGGATCGACTGGTCGAACCTGCCGTTGGACTCCAGCGGGAAACCGACGCCGGTGCGCATCAACGTGCCCGGCGGCCACATCGACGCGGACGCGACCATCACGCATACCGACAACGCGGCGTTGACCGCGAAAGACTACACCGGCAGCAAGTGGAGCCGGCTGACCTCCGCGTACAAGCTCACAGGCAACACCGCCCTCGCGTTCAGCGGCAGGATGGGCAGGCAGGATCCGGCAGCCTCCGTCACGTTCTCCAACGTCACGCCTTCCGCAGACCGGACCGACACCGGCGTGAACGTGCTGAAGGACTTCCAACTCGCTTTCGGCGACGCGGAGGTCATGAGCGGCGGCGTCCTCCAAGGACATGACGTGTACGAGCGGACCGACATCGAATCCGACAAGACGTTGGAGAAACTCGGCATGATCGGCAGCGGCGATCCGAACCAATCGTATTCGAAGGCGAACACCGGTTACGGCACCACGCATGTGACATTGGCCGGCGGTCCGAAGGGCGCGACCGACGACGCGAACAAGGATTCCAAGGGGGCCGCCGTGGTCGGAGCGAAGCAGGCCTCCCGGTTCAAGGTCTCGTTCGGACAGGTGAACCAGCATTGGGACGGTTGGGGCAGCGCCATCGCTGTCGGCGTGTACATGCCGTATCTGACCGCGTATCCGCTCACCTACGACAAGAACGCTTCGGATGCCGCCGGCGAGGTTCCGTCGGACCAGCGCGGCAGGGAGAACACCACCCAGCCCGCCAGGACCAAGACCAGCGGAACCGTCAAGACCGTCGCGGATACCAACGCCAGCCTGCCTGACCATCTGGTGAATGGCGACTTCAGCGTGAACTACCACGACCAGTGGAAGGACAGCTTCGGCGGCTGGACCAGCATCGACCCGAACGCGGGCAAGACCCTGCACGCCACCAGCCTTCCCAATGGCTCCAGCTGGAAGTGGACCGCCATCAACGGGTGGGACAAGTCCAAGTTCGGCTGGACCAGCACCCAGAAGGCCGGAAGCAACGTCCAGCAGAAGGCCAACGCGGTCGAACTCCAGTACGACGACTCCACCGCCGACAACGTGTACGCGGAGCTCTGCGCCTACGAGGCCGGCACCGCGATCTACCAGGACATCAGGACCACGCCCGGCACCCTGTACAAGGTGAGGTTGAAGCACGCCAGCCTGAATCAGAGCTATCTGGACAAGATGCAGGTGATGATCGGCGCGCCGGGACACGAGCAGCCGGTCGAGATGACCCGCACCAGCGTCAACGGGCACGGCGACAAACTCAACGAGAAGTCCACGACCATCGCCACCAAGGTCACCAACGGCAACAACCGCCACCACGCCGACCAGTGGGAGACCTACGAGGGCACCTACCTGATCCCCGACGGGCAGACCACGACCCGGTTCACGTTCAGGAGCGTCGACTCCAAGCAGCTCGACTACGGCAACGTGCTCGACGACATCGTGTTCGACAAGGCATACCGCCTCTCCTACGACAAGAACTCCGCCGCCGCCGCCGGCGAGGTCCCATCGAACCAGCGTGGCAAGGAGAACACCACCCAGCCCGCCAAGGCCAAGACCACGGGAACCGTGAAGCTCGCGTCGGACGATGATGTGGCGGAATACGCCGCCAACGGCTTGCCGAAGCAGCTCGTCAACAGCGATTTCGACCATGATTGGCGGAATATCGTCAGCCAGTCCAAGATGAGCGCGAAATACAACTTCGCCAACATCGACCCGGCGCACGGCGACGTGGAGATCAGCGGACCGTTGAACGGCAAGGGCGAGGCGTCCAAGCACTGGGTCCACCTCAACGGGTTCGACGCGAACAAGTTCGGCTGGAAATCCAACCAGACCGACACCAGGGTCGACGGCAGGGGCGGCATCGTCGAGATCCAGCGCAGCCGCGCGAACGACAACATGTACGCGGAGATCACCGCCTCGCAGGCCAACACCTACCTGTACCAGGACATCGACACCGCGCACAGCGTGCCGACCGTGTACACCGTGAAGCTCCGGTACGCGCACCGGAACGGCACCATCAACTCCAACGAGAAGATCCAGATCCTCGTCGGAGCGCCCGGCCACGAGCAGCCGGTGGAGATGACCCGCATCGCGTCCGACCGGGGCAACAGGCTGGGTGAGAAGTCCACCACGGTGAACGCTCCGAACACGGATGGCTGGCTCGGCTCGTGGGACACGTTCCAGGGTTCGGTCGTGGTTCCCGCCGGTCGGAACGTCAGCAGGTTCACGTTCAAGGCGTTGGGATCCATCGACGGCATCTCCGGCAATCTGATCGACGACGTGCAGTTCAAGCTCGCCTACAAGCTCTCCTACGACAAGAATTCGCAGGACGCCTTCGGCCAGGTCCCGTCCGACGAGACCGCGAACACCGTCAAGCAGGCCAAGGCCAGGACGGCCGGAAGCGTGAGGACCGTGGCGGACAGGACCGCTTCCGGTCTGACGGTGCATGACCTCGAGACGGATGATGTCCCCGGCGACTACCGCCAGTTCGTGCTCAACACCACCGGCACGAGGCTCTCGCAGGTCGAGTTCGAGGACGGCGCGTGGTACAAGTCCACGGACTCCTCGTCCCAGGGCATGTGGCCGTTGAAGCTCGGCGCCTCGTTGACCATCCCGTCCGTGGGCGACTGGACCGACCCGTCCGGCAGGACCCACCAGATCAGCATGACCATGCGGTTGAAGGACTGGAACGGCGGCAGCGTCAGCGAACTGTACCGGTTCGACGGGCACGGGAACATCGTCGGAGACGGAAGATTCTGGATCAACACGGCCTACGGTTCCGGCTATTCCAGCCTGCCCGCGAAGGTCGAACAGGCCATGGGCAAGGTCGACACGTCGAAACGCGTGGGCTGCTCGTGGACCGTCGAGTTCACATACGCGGACACCGGCGAGAAGGTGCCCGACACGTTCAAGGGCGTGACCGGCTTCAACGACCTCGACGGTTGGGACGCGCAATCCGATCTCAAGTTCGAGGGCGTGCAGCTGCTTTCCGGTTTCGATGGCGCGTACAAGCGTTCCGACGCGGAACTCGCCTCCTACGGCACGAACGGCTTCGCCGGAATCAAGCATGACGCCGGCGACGAGTCCTATCTGGACGCGCCGCAGCAGTCCCGTCACCGTCTCGCGGCAACCTGGACCGGAAGCACGTTCACGTTCTCCTACGATCTGGGCAATCCCGCTGGACGCACCGACGGCTCGCGCATGACGTTCGGCGCGCCCGTCACCCGCACCGCGGTCCTCACCTATGACAGGAACGCGGCCGACGCGGCCGGATCCGTCCCGTCGGACACGACGCCGGGCACGACCCGGACGGTCTCGTCCAAGACGGATGGCAAGGTGTCGGACCTCGTGCAGCGGACCACCACCCACGATGACGGCAGCGTGACCGTGAGGACCGTCGACACTACCACCGACGTGGTGTCCGGCTGCCAGGTCTACTATCCGGCCGGCCAGAAGATCACGTTGGCGACCATGGCGAAGGACGACGACTGCTGGGATTCCAGCATGCTGTCGCGTCCGGGCCACACCCAGCTGGGTTGGAACCAGGACCGGAACGCGACCCAGGCGCAGGCCCAGGTCACGATGGTCGAGGGCGGCATGACCGTGTACGCGGTGTGGGTCGGCAACCCGGTCCTCACCTACGACACGAACAAGCCGAGCACATGGTCGGGCCAGATGCCGTCCACCCCGGCGTCCGTCTCCGTGCCGTACAATGCGCCCGCCGCGGACGGGTCCGGCTGGCGGGCGGGCGACACGACGAAGATCCGCGGCTACAGGTTCCTCGGCTGGTACACAGCCCCGCAGGACAATGCGGGCCTGTACGACTGGACCAGGCCGTTGACGGGCAGCGTGACCGTGTACGCGCACTGGCAGCGGTTGCAGGCCAACGTGATCTACGACAAGAACGCGTCGGACGCGAAGGGTTCGCATGCGAACACTACCGGCTGGCAGTATTCGGACGTGACCGTGCCCTCGGATACGTCGAAATCGTTCACGCGCAAAGGATACGTGTTCAAGGGATGGGATACCCAGGCCGACGGTAATGGAACTGGCTATGAAGACGGCTCCCAGGTGCCTTTGCAGGACAAGGACATCACCCTGTACGCGCAATGGCAGCCCGTCCATACAGTGCTCAATCCGACAGGCGGCATTAGCCTGCCGTTGCTTGTGGCGGGTGGCATCGGTCTGCTTGTGGCGGGTGTCGGGTCCACGCTCGTGCTCACGCGTCGCATGCGCGATGAACAGTGACGGAGCAGGTCCCGTCGGATGAGGGAAGGCATCCGGTCCGATCCCCTTGGACCGGGGTCGGCCGGATGCCTTCCTTTTTCGTTCCGATATTCGTTGAGTCCCCGGTGGTGTTGACATGAGCGTTTCTGCGGATCGTATGGATTGGGATTGGATTGTTGAGGGCGACCACGCGTACGCCACGCGCGGCGAACGCCGTCGCCTTCGGTCGGCGAGACGGCGTGCGCGGCGCGTGTTCCGCGTGCTCGCGGCCGTCACGACCATATGCTGCCTGTTGGGCGTGGGTGTGTTCGCGTGGCTTGGCGTGGAGCAGGCCGGCGCGGCCCGTCGTGCCGCCGAATCCTCCGCGTTGGCGGTGAAGGACGACTATTCGGCCGAACGGTACGCGCGCATGGTCGCCAAGGCCCGCGCATACAACCGGAAGCTCACGGCCACGCCGCAGGTCATCGGCGAACGGTTGGAGGATGACGGCATCATAGACGGTGATTTCGGGTTCAAGTCGGACAAGGAGTATCAGAGCCTGTTGGATTTCGGTGACGGGATCATGGCGACCGTTGAGATCCCGTCGATCGGCGTGGACCTGCCCGTCCGGCATGGGGCCGACGCGTACGCGTTGGACAACGGGGCGGGGCATCTGCATGGCACCTCGCTTCCCGTCGGCGGCAAAAGCACGCACAGCGTGATCACCGGGCATACGGGAGTCGCGGACAAGGCCCTGTTCACCCGTTTGACCGAACTGCGGAAGGGCGACGTGTTCTATGTGAAGGTCGCGGCCCAGACCCTCGCCTACAAGGTCACGCGCATCAGGACGGTCGACCCGGACGATCTGAAAAGCCTTCAGGTCGAACCAGGCCGCGACCTGGTCACGCTGGTCACGTGCACGCCAATCTTCCTGAACACGTACCGTCTGCTCGTCACGGGCGAACGCGCGAGCATGCCGGGCGACGCGCCCTATCCCGAGGACGCGCCAAAGACCAGCAGGCGGGACATGCGCCCCTATCTCGTGTCCGGCGTGACACTGCTCGCGGGACTGCCTGCGGCGGTCGTCGCGTCCAGGAGGAAAACCCGCCCGTACGGGCGACACGGACGGAAGGACTGACCTTGGACGGCGTCACGTGGGGTAGTCTGTAAGGGTGTGATGCCACGCCACCGCCGACAGGCCGACACGCCGATGACGCCGATATCGGATTGGGGGCACGTGGAATGGTTGACGGAAACGTCGCAGGGATGTTTCCACTGGAGCCGGATCCCATGGAGGGAACGGCATTGGAGGGTAGACAGATATGAACAAGAAGGCTTTCGCAACAGCGGTCGCATCCGTGGCGGTCGCGGGAACCATCGCCGCACCGGCCATGGCGGACGAGACCGCGGTCACGCCGGTCGAACAGGCCCAGCAGGCCGTCGCCCAGGCGCAGGAGGCGGTCGACCAGGCCGCGGCCCAGTCGGGCGCGCAGCAGGATCAGGTGTCCGCCGCCCAACAGCAGGTCGCCAATGCCAAGGACAGCCTCGACCAGGCCAACACCGGCGTGCAGGACGCGCAGCAGGACGTGCAGCAGGCCCAGCAGCAGACCGACCAAGCCCAGCAGGACGTGCGGCAGGCCCAGCAGAACGTCGAGGACACCATCAACCAGGACCGGAACGTCCAGCAGACCAACAATGGAGTCCAGCAGGCGCAGGACAGCCTCGGCCAGGCGCAGGACAATCTCAAGCAGGCGCAGGAGAAGGCCGACCAGACCGCGAAGAACGCCAGCAAACTCGAGAAGGCCATGAACGACAGCCAAGCCATCCGCGACGACGCCGCCAAGGCCAAGGAGCAGGCCGACCGGAAGGCAAAGCAGGCTCAGGCGAAGGTCGACGCGACCGACAAGGCGAAGCTCGACCAGGACACCGCCGCCAAGAAGACCGCCGTGGACAAGGCGCAGGAGAAGGCCGACGAGGCCCGGCAGGCCGCGGACAAGGCCCAGGCGAGGAGCGACGAGGCGAAGGTGAAGCTCGACGAGGCCGCCCGCCTGGCCGGCGACGCGAACGATCCCGCCAAGGTCAAGGAGGCGCAGGACGCCGCCCAAAAGGCCGGCGAGGCCGTCAAGGACGCCCAGAAGGCGCAGGCCGAGGCCACCGTCGCCGCCGCGACCGCGAAATCCACGGCCGACAAGACCCAGTCGAAGGCCGACGACGCGAAGGCCGCGCTCGACAAGGCGGACGTCGCCGCCGACAAGGCCAAGGCGAAGGCCGACAAGACACAGGCCGCGCTGGACAAGGCGCAGGTGGACAAGACCACGTCCGACAAGGCGCTCGACAAGGCCCAGGCCGCGAACGACAAGGCCCAAAGCGAGCTCGCCAAGGCCGACCAGAAGGCCGCTGACGCGAAGACCGCCGCCGAGAAGGCCGCCCGGCAGGCGGATGCGGCGCAGGCCGCGTATGATGCGGCCGTGAAGGCCGCGGCGGACGCGAAGAAGGCCGCGGACGAGGCCGCCGAGAAGGAGGCGCAGGGCGCGGCCGGCTGGTTCCAGTCCGACGATGCGGAGCAGGCGTACAAGTATCTGACCGATTCCAGCGTCTCCCAGTACCTCGAGTACACGCATATCGGCGCGAAGGATGACGCGACCAGCCTCGACAACCTGCTCAAGGCCTTGGACATGATCGACGAGTGCAACAAGCTGCGCGCGGAGAACGGGTTGGAGCCGTTGAAGGTGTCGGAGACCGCGTTGGCTATGGCCATGGTCCAGGCCAACTACGCGGCCAACGGCCACTACGAGCACAACTACCAGTACGAGACCGGCGAGAACCTCGACTGGGGCATGGCCGACGACGATCCGTACGACGACTGGTACACGGCCGAGAAAGCCAACTACGAGGCGGCCCTCAAGTCCGGCGACTATCCCGACCTCGCCAGCCTGTCCGCGTACGACATCAGCCTGAAGTACCCGGACCTGTACCAGACGATCGGCCATTACCTCAACATCATCGACCCGGACTACATCGCCACCGGCATGGCCTACAGCGGCTATGGCGCGAACAAGTACAGCCACGCGTTCTCGCAGGAGTACTTCAACGACTGGAACTCCTACAACGCGAACGACACCGTGTATGATGCGGCCGTCTACCGCACCATGGTCGAGAACTACGTCAACCAGGTCAGGAACGCGCAGTCCACGTACGACGAGGCGTTGAGGAAGGTCGACGAGGCCAAGAAGGCGCTCGACAAGGCCAACCAGGCGAAGGCCGACACCACGGCCGCGCAGGCCGCCGCCGAACAGGCGCAGGAGGCGGCGAAGGCCGAGGCGGCAGAGACCGCGAAGGTCCTCGTCGCCGCGACCGCCAAGAGCCAGCAGACCCAGTCCGCCTACGACGAGGCCAAGAGCGCGAACGATGAGGCGCAGTCCGCCTACGCGGCCGCGGACACCGCCCGCCAGTCCGCCCAGTCCGCGTACGACGAGGCGAAGAGCGCGAACGACAAGGCCCAGGCCGACCTCAAGGCGGCCGAGACCGCCGTCGGCCAGGCGCAGACGGCTCTGGACAAGGCGCAGGCCGACAAGATCCAGGCGGACGAGCGTGTCAGCATCCTGACCGACGCGGAGAACGCGTTGGCCCAGGCCCAGTCCGCCTACGACGAGGCGAAGAGCGAGGCCGACCAGGCCCGGCAGGCGTTGGAGGCCGCCAAGGCGGATCTCGACGCGAAGCAGGACGCGTACGCTCAGGCGAAGGCCAAGAGCGACGAGGCCGCACGGCAGGTCAAGGATCTCGAGGCCGCGTTGGCCGACCTCGACGCCAAAACCCAGGCGTTGACCGCCGCGCAGAAGGACCTCGACGCGAAGACCCAGGCCTACGAGCAGGCTTCCGCGACCCGCGACGACGCCGCCAAGCAGGTCGAGGCCGCCAAGACCGCGGTGAAGGACGCCGAACAGGCGCTGTCTGACGCGCAGGCCAAGCTCGAGCAGGCCAAGCGGGACGCGAAGGACACCGACGCGGTCAAGGCCGCGCAGGCCGCCGTGGACAAGGCCCAGGCCGACCTCGACGCCGCGAAGCGGGCGTTGACCGCCGCTCAGGCCAAGCTCAAGGCGGCGAAGGCCGCGCAGGCGCAGGCCAAGACCGCCTACGACAAGGCCCAGGCCGCATTGGCCGCCGCGATCAAGGCCGCGGCCGACAAGAACGGCTCCAAGACCGACAACAACAACACCGGCAACGGTTCCGCCACGGTGTCCGGCGCGCAGACCGGACAGACGGGCCTGAAAGCCAGCGAGACGGCCGCGCAGGCCGCCGCCGCGAAGGCCGACAAGGTCATGGCATCCACCGGCGCGAACACGAACGGCATGCTCCTCGCGGCCGTCGCACTCACCGGCATCGGCTGGACCATGCTCGACATGAAGCGCCGCCGTATGGACGTGACCGCACGCCACAGCACGCGCTGACCCAAATCCCCCTCCAATCCAGAACAAGCGGCCGGAACAGGACCCATGGAAACCCGTACGACGGTTTTCGGAACTCTCGTTCCGGCCGTTTTCCTTTCTGGTGCGTCAGAACTTGTAGACATGGTGCACCGCGGGGCGCCGCACCCCGGGACAGTATGGGAGCGTCGAGAAAACGAAAAACCGAACGAAAGGCCCACGGAATGGCGCAAACTACCCAGCAGCAGATTCAAACCATGTTCGATTTGATCGAGACCTTGAAGGAACGCAAGTACCTTCCAGGGGAATCGAAGATCTCCGATGACCGCATCACCGACGCGCTGCGCACCATGGTCGAGCCGAACGGACTCATGGACGCGACCATCGCGAAGGTCCTTCGCCCCGACATGTCCGGAGAGGAGTTCGAAGCGGTCGCCATGTTGGATGAGGAGGCGTCGTACGGACTGTTCGACACGTATCGCGCCATCATGATGCCGTCCGATTACGACGTCTCGCACGCCATAGCCTGCGCGTTCAAGCAGGACATACCGCGCCTGTTCTCCGATTTCGCGCTGCAGATTCATCCGACGTCCGACCGCGCCGGCGCGTACCGCATCGCGGCTACCGTCAGCTATATGGAAGGGGATCCTGCGGCCAGATGCAAGCATTTCGCCGACCAGCTGTACCGGGTCAAACCCGAGGACGAGATGCTGAGGAACCTGTCGGTCGCACTGATCCATGGCATCGAGCCGGCGCGGACGGCCGGCGCGGACGGCATCGCGGCCGAACGCGAACGCGTCCAGGCCCAAAGGGAACAGACGGACGCCGGCGAAGGACTCGCCGCGGAAGCCATGAACCGCGTCGCAGCGCGCTGACAGGGAAAGGACTCTCTCAGGATGGACGAGATCGACGAATGGACCGTCGGTCCGATTCCCATAAGGCCGGCGCCCGGACCGGCCGCGCCAAGGCCGTCTCCCGATGATGCGGGCGCCCGCCCCGTTCCGTCGCCGGAACCCCGGATCCCGGACTCATCCGAGAACCGTCCCGCCGCTTCGGACAAGCCTCCGGTCCAAAGACCCAGGCTCAAGGGGCTGTCGCATGCCCGTACGCCCGAGATTCCGGACATGCCTCCGTTGCCGTCGAGGGCGCCGTCCCGGGACAGCATGCCGTCCGTAGCTCCCGCGCCCGCGCCGATCCGTCCGGAACCATCATCCTTCGTGGCCGCGAGTCCGGAAAGCGTGCGCGACGGACTCGAGGCCGTCGCCGACATCCCTCCCGAGACCCACGGCATCCCCCGTGCCGCCGTCATCGTCTGCTGTTCGGTCGTGGGAGCCATGCTCGTCTCGGCCATCGCCGGAGGCTGCGTCGTCGCGGCCGGCCGCGTCCGGGAAGCCAAGGCCGCGGAACAGTCCCGCGACCGATGCGAATCGTCCCTGGGCAGGCTCTCGTCCGCCCGACGCGAACTGGACAAGGCCATGGAAGAGGCGGAACGGACGTCGAAGACGGATCCGAAGACCGTGAAGGATCCGAAGACCATCGACAGGCTGAACCGCGCGGCATCCGTGAAGACGCCCGGCATGGTCTCCTGCGACGCGTCCGACGTGCACGGCCTGGACACGGCCGCCGTGAAGGCGGACAGGAGCGCGAAGACCGCGAAGACCTCCGTGAAGGCGATACGGACGGCCGTGAAGGCGGTCGAGGCGTCGAAGCTCGACAAGACCGTCGACGACGCGTCACGGCTGCTCAAGGATTCGGAAGGCAAGGTCCAGGACGCCAGGACCCGGGAGACGTTGTCGAAGGCCATCAAAGCCCGCGATGCCGTCGCGATCGCCAAGGCCGTCAAGACCGTGAACGACTCGAAGGCCGCGAAGGAGAAGGCCGACGCGGAAGCCAAGGCGAAGGCCGAGCAGGAGGCCGCGAAGCGGAAAGCCGAAGAGGAGTCCGCCGCCGAACCACAGCAGTCCCAGAACGTCCAACGGCAGACCGCCGGAACCGGACAGGGCCGCGCCCAACGGCAGGAGAGCGTCCAAACGCCGTCCACGACGCAGAGGCAGCAGCAGTCCTCGACGCCATCCGCCCCATCGTGGAGCGTCCCGTCGGAAAACGACGACGGAGGAATGCCGGACACCGATCCAGGACTGTGAGAAGGAAGGAACGAATGAACGTCCAGAACCAACCGCCTTTGCCCCGGGCACCGCATCCCCGGCCGGCGCTGACCCAACTGGTCCCTCCGTTCGCGGCCCGTCCGACCGTCGACCGCGTATGGCTGGTGGCGGCGCATGGGGGAGCGGGGTGCACCACAATCCGCATGAGCGCGAGGGACCGGTACGCGGACGCGGGACGCGGCCTGCCGGTCAGCGTCGACCCGCGTCTCCCGAGCCGGGTCGTGCTGTGCGCCATGTGCACGGGACGCGGCCTCGAAGCGCTCCGCGCGCTGCTCGCCGACTGGAACGCGGGACTGTTCGGCCAGACCATCCTCATGGGCGTCGCCGTCACCATGCCGTTGCCGAAGACGCCGCGGGAGCTGCGCAAGGGCGCGCTCCTGGTCGGCTCCGCCGCGCCCGCGCTGTGGAGGCTGCCCTTCATCCGCGGACTCGACCTCGACGGCTTTCCCGAAACGTATCCGCGCGCGTACGCCAGGATGCTCGCTGACCTCGAAGCGGGCGGGAAGGCATGAGGGAACTTGTAGACGCCGTGCACCGCCGCGGCGTCGGGGATGTGCGACCGTGGAAGGCGCACCAGCAACGAACATCAAAGGAGAAATGATGCTTGAACACATCGCATCCGCCGCCGCATACGGCATGGTCCTCGCCGACCTCGCGAACCCGAAGGCATGCCTTCCGCCTGGATTCTCCAGCCCGGTGAGCACCGCGCTCGGATGGGTCAAGGCCCTCGGCCTCGTCGTCGCGATCGTCGCGCTGATCCGCATCGGCGTCCACGTGCTGCGCCAGCAGGGCGACGGCGTCCCGGACAGGGACGACACGTTCGACAAGCTCATCAACTGGGTCGTCGGCATCTTCATCGTCGCCGGCGCCCTGGCGTTCATGAGCGCGCTCGGACTGTCCATCGCGGAAAGCTGCTGAGCGGATGACGCGCCGGCGCAAGGGCCGCCTCGCCGCGATGCTTCTCGCGCTGGCGGCCGTCCTGTCACTCGCGGCCTGCGGAGGACCGAACTTCGACGCGTTGAAGGACGATCTCAAATTCGGCGACGAGGAGATCTCCGACGACGACGCGTCGGAGGGCTCGGGAACCTGGACATACGTCTCGTCCACGAGATCATGCGACAAGCAGCGCAAGCTCAGCTGGCTCGAGAAGACCATGTGGACGATGTACGAGCAGCAGTCGGGCGACACGATCGACTGGCTCAGCACCAGCCGCAACACGCTCGTCGCCTCGTCGGGGACCGTCTCCACCCTCCAGAACTCCGTGCTGCCCATGTACGACGCGTGGGACACGAACGTCAACAAATACCTCAACATCGCCCAGGGCGTGCTCATCGTCGCGGCCGCGATCAGCCTCATGGTCCTCGCGGCGCGCATCGTCTGGCAGATCGGCAACGGCTCGGCCGGCATGGACGGACACCTGCTGGGCAAGATCGGATGGATCTTCCTGGGCGTGTTCATGGGCTCGTCCGCCGCGAGCATCGCCCTCACGTTCTTCAAACAGGCCCACATGACGAAAACCGTCGTCAACGGCGTGCCCACGGCCACGGCCGGACGCTCCACTCCGGCCCTCGCGTCATGGACGCCCGGATCGGGAGCCTCGTTCTTCATGTCCGACTGGGTGAGGCTCCAGGTCGACCCGTTCCTCATCATCGCGGCCGTCTGTGGCGTCGTCGCGGCCGGCTTCAAGCTCATCACCACGCAGGAGGGACGCGAACTCGTCCCGTTGGGCAAGGCCTTCATGTGGGCCATGCTCACCAGCGTATGCCTCGCCGGATTCGTCAACCTGTTCCAGGACACCGTGGACACCTGGACCGCGGGCGTGCTCAAAAGCGCGTCCAACATGATGCGCGACTCGTGGCAGCACAACACGCTCGCGGCGACGGAATTCTTCAACCTCGACTGGCCTATCGCCCTGGTCCTCACCATCGTGGTGTGGTTCTGCAACCTCATCAGCAAGGTGTTCTGCTACCTGCGCGCCGGCCTGCTGCCCATCATGGTGGGCGTCGCCCCCGTCTGGGCGGCGATGAGCTGGATGGAGACCGGACGCCAGGCGTTCGGCAAGGTCATGGGATGGCTGTTCGCTTTCCTTTTGTACAAACCCGTCGCCGCGCTCGTCATGGCGACCGGAAGCGCGATCATGGTCACCGCGACGGACGGCGACGACAGCCAGGCCATCACCCTCATGCTCACAGTCAGCGTCATCGTGCTCCTGCCCGCGATGATAAAGCTCATCGTCCCGGCCGTGGCGGGAAGCGTCGGCGGCGGCGGGGTCATACCGTCCATGCTCGGCGGAATCGCGGGCATGGGCGTCATGGCCGCCGGCGGCGCGCTCAAGGCCGGCGCGAAGGGCGTGGCCGGAGCGG
>ERZ857801.1341-NODE-1341-length-26361-cov-2.943473_pt1 | contig 26361 bp, 25 predicted proteins | sample MGYA00519762_ERZ857801 | MGnify/ENA primary metagenome ERZ857801 (study PRJEB31778, sample SAMEA3449368) | human gut metagenome | biome: human gut; feature: human-associated habitat; material: faeces | place: United Kingdom | collected 2010/2012 ...
TTAACGTACACCTTCCCCGTAAAGGCCTTTTATGCGCCAGGATTCCCCGCCGCGATAGTTTTTTGAACTTTAGTGAACGCCAGGCGTCTGCAGGGGGCAGGGGCTTTTCTTTTCCGTCGGATGAGCCGTAGGAGTTGTTACTGAAAATGCAGCCAAAATAAGGAATGGGGATTTTGCCACAAGCAAAATCCCCAAGTGTCTCTGAGACGGGAAATCATCCAGATTTCCTGCCGAATAGGCACGGTTTCCTTATTTTGACTGCATTTGAAGTTACAAATCCCTAATGATGGAACAGCCGGATTCCCGTAAAGGACATCACCATTCCATACTTATTACAGGTTGCGATCACATTGTCGTCTCTCACAGAGCCGCCCGGCTGCGCGACATACTTTACGCCGCTCTTATGCGCGCGATCAATGTTGTCGCCAAATGGGAAGAATGCGTCCGATCCAAGTGCAACATCTGTCATTTTATCAAGCCATGCTCTCTTTTCTTCTCTTGTAAATATTTCCGGCTTTTCTTCAAATGTCTTTTCCCATACGCCGTCTGCAAGGACGTCCATGTATTCCTCTCCGATATACAAATCAATCGCATTATCTCTGTCAGCACGTCCGATTCCTTCCTTGAATTTCAGTCCAAGTACCTGCGGGCTTTGTCTGAGCCACCAGTTGTCCGCCTTCTGTCCGGCAAGACGCGTACAGTGGATTCTTGACTGCTGTCCGGCTCCGATTCCGATTGCCTGTCCGCCTTTTACATAACATACGGAATTTGACTGGGTATATTTTAAAGTAATCATTGCAATCGCAAGGTCAATCTTTGCCGCGTCCGGAATTTCTTTTTTCTCCGTCACCACATCAGAAAAGAAATCCTTATCAATATGCAGCTCGTTTCTACCCTGTTCAAAGGTAATGCCGAATACTTCCTTATGTTCCAAGACCGCCGGCACATAATCTGCATCTATCTGAATGATATTGTAGTTTCCTTTTTTCTTCTGTTTAAGCAGTGCAAGCGCCTCCGGTTCATACCCCGGCGCAATCACACCGTCAGACACTTCTCTTTTTATCAATCTTGCCGTATCTGTATCGCAAACATCGGACAGGGCGATAAAATCTCCAAAGGACGACATTCTGTCAGCTCCCCGCGCCCTTGCATAAGCACAGGCAAGAGGAGAGATCTCTCCTAGGTCATCCACCCAGTAAATCTTCGCAAGTGTATCTGTCAACGGCAGCCCCACCGCTGCTCCCGCCGGAGACACATGTTTAAAAGAGGTCGCCGCAGGAAGCCCCGTTGCTTTCTTTAATTCACTGACAAGCTGCCATCCATTGAACGCATCCAGAAAATTAATGTAGCCAGGACGTCCGCCAAGCACCTGGATCGGCAGGTCACTTCCATCCTGCATGTAGATTCTGGACGGTTTCTGGTTCGGGTTGCATCCGTATTTTAATTCTAATTCTTTCATGATCTCAAGCGCTCCTTATTTATTTTTATTTACGTTTTTATTTACGATTCTTGTCTCATGTTTTCCGGTCTCAATCTCAATATACCGTACAAACAAAGACACCTTATTCTCTTCATTTAAGCTGTTCCACAAAAGCTGTGTAAATGTATCTATGTCGTCTGATACAGCCACCAGCTTCGGTTCCCCCTCAAAGCTTGGCAGGGGATCTCCGTCACATTTATATGTGTGAATAAAATGCCCTTCTCCTGCCGCCGGATTTTCATAAGCAAAGGTATATCTGTTACAGCTTTTTGGATCTCCGTTATTACTTTTTAAAATAGACATTGCATAATTGTATTTTCCATTCTCAATATGCAGGATCCCAGATATACGCGGTGTATAGTTCGGAGCATCCGGTTCAAATTCGCGGGTGCGCAGTGTCTGTTCAAAGGTGAGCTGCTTGTCCATGCCTTCGTAGATCGTATCTGTCTGATCCCCATTCGTCACAATGGTTTTATTTCCTAAAACCCGCACAGGAGCATAGATAATCAAGCTTGGATCCGTCAGCTTCGATTCATCATACGCCTGCGTGCGGATTCCCTCTCCTTCTTCTACAAAAATGCGGTTCCTGCTGTTTACGCTGCGTCCCATGATAAAATAAGCGGCAACGGCCTTTTTTCCGTCTGTGGTTCTGCCGATGATGATTCCCCTTCCAGGGTAAGAATTGTTTCGAAGCTCCTGCTCGATTGATAACATTTCCATACTTATGATTCTCCTTTGATTCTCTAACAGTCTACCTGAATATTATACCTTTGCAGGCCCGCAAGTTCAATATGAATTCTATTTCTTTTGCGCTTCTTGGATAGAAAGAAGTACCTTGCTGATTCGGTTGTCTTTGACCTGTTCGACTGTAAACAGTAAATTCCCTTCTTCTACCACTGCTTTATCCTCTTTTCCCGGAATATATCCCAGGCGTTCGATCAGATAACCTGACAGGGTATCATAATTTTCTGTTTCCAGTTTCAGTTCTAGCTCTTCGTTTACGTCTTCTATCAACACACTTCCGTCCAAACGATAGGTATTCTCTTTCAGACGTTCAATCTCTGGTTCTACCTCTTCGTACTCTTCATTGATGTCACCCATAATTTCTTCCACCAGGTCTTCCACCGTCACAATTCCAGAGAACCCTCCATACTCATCTACCAGTACTGCCATATGACGCCTTGATTCCTGCATCTGCCTAAATAACTCCGCCGCTTCCTTTGTCTCCGGTACAAAGAATGGCTTATGCAGCATGCCGCGGATATCCATCTTTTCTATTCCTCTTTTACGCATTTCAATCATAACATCCTTCACATGCAGGATTCCGATGATATTATCAATATTTTCTTCATACACTGGTATTCTGGAATGTCTCGACTCCAGAATTTCATCCAGCATATTGTCAAACGGTTCTTCTATATCTAATGTATATACATCCCTCCTGGGAACCATAATCTCCTTTGCCGTCCTGTCATCAAATGCAAAAACAGAATCTATCATCTCGCGCTCCTCGTCATCAAACGTTCCTGTTTCACTTCCCATTTTCAGAAGCGCCTTGATTTCTTCCTCTGTCACTGCCTCTTCCTGATCTTCTGTTTTCATCCGTAACATTCTAAGAACAACCTTTGTCGATACAGACAGCAGCTTAATAAATGGAGACAATACAATCGATATATAATGTATCGGCATGACTGTCAACATACAGAAGCCTTCTGCTCTCTGCAAAGCAATTCTTTTGGGTACCAGCTCTCCCAAAACCAGATTAAAGAACATCAGAATCAATGTCAGTCCATTGCGCGCAATCCCGGCGCTGTATGGAATTTGATAATTTTCAAGCCATCCGGCAACATACGGGGCAAGTCCCGCCGCCGCAGAAGCACTGGAATAAAATCCAGCAAATGTAATCGCAACCTGAATCGTTGACAAAAACTTCGTCGAATCATCAAACAGGCTTTCAATGACTTTTGCCTTCTTATTTCCTTCCGAGGCAAGCGCCCGTATCCGGTTCTTATTTACCGATACGACTGCCATCTCCGCACCGGCAAAGTACGCATTCATTAATGTAAAAAACACCAGTAACAATAAAGTAGAAATACATGAATTTCCCGCAGGGTCTGCATCCATAAAAAATAACTCCTCCTAAAATGTTTTTAGAAGGAGTATACCATGTACCTGCATTTTTCGCAAGAAATAGATTTCATTTTTCTTTTCTCTGTCCTCTGATAAATTCTGGTATTTCATTTTTTGGAATTCCAAGTGAAAACGCAAACTCACTGTAAAGCGCGTGCTCTAAAAGCACCTGGTATTTTTTATCCATACTTGTGATACTGCCGCGGCTCTTTGTCCTTTTGTATAATGTCTTGAGCACTCTCACCCAGTTCTCCGGCTGATATCCGGAAATACAGTTCTTATATTCCTGCTCCCTCAGCTTTTCATTCTTGATCCCAAGTGTCTCTATATCGTCCAGTTTTCTAATCAATTCCAGCGCCTCTTCTCTGCTGACCGGCTTTCGGATATTTCTCTCATCGTCCGTAGGTATATACGCCTTGTCCCGCGCATTTTCTATAGACTGTAAGGTATAATACCTTTTCTTTCTGTCTGCAAACGAAAAGTTTAACGTCCCAATATCCGCTACTTTATAGACTCCTCTGCATTTATACACAACTGCGTCTCCAGATTTAAGCATATTAGTCCTCCTTTCTATGTTTTACTATTATTTTTAGTATAGCCAAAAAAAGACCGGTACAAATACTGTAGCGGTCTTTCTTTAATGCCTCTGTTATTTATTTTACCATCTTTTCTGACAGGAAGTAAGTTGTTTTCTTATATTCTGCCTAATTTCGTCATTTCTTGCCAATACATATATACCGCGTTTTGCACAGTATGCACAAAACACGGTATCAATGTTCTTAGGCTGCCGCCTTATCTGTTTTTTCTGACAGCTTCTTAATTCCTTGAAGTGCGACAATCACTCCGAGAATCAGAAGCAGAATCGCAAAGATCAACTGCAATGTATTGCCCAGATCCAGCTTACCTGCAATAAACTGTCCGCCCAGACTGTAGATTGTCATTCCAAGTGCGGTAAACGTTACTGCCATCATAAATACCATAGGAAGCCAGAGCATAACACCCTGCCGTTTTGTTTTCTTTAAGAATACAGCACACGCTACCAAGGCGAGTACGGACAACAACTGGTTTGCAGAACCAAACAGCGGCCATATCTTCTGGTATCCGACTTTTGCCAGCAGGTATGCCAGAACCAGTGTAATGACAGTCGCAAAGTATTTGTTCGTCATAAGCTTCAAGAATGGGCTCATGTTCTTCTCATCTACATCATCATCCAGCCAAAATTCCTGGAAAGAAAGTCTTCCAACTCGCGCAACAGAGTCTAAAGACGTAAGGGCAAACGCTGATACTGCCAAATTAATCAATGTAAATACAAGGCTGTACGGCAATCCGACTGCTGTCAGGAAGTTAGCGATCGCTCCTGCAAAAATCTGCGGCTGTGTTGTCAGCCCCTGCTCGGCTGCTTCGCCGGCAGCAAAGGAAGCAACTGCGATCAGCGCAATAACAGCAAGCATACTCTCCATCAGCATTGCTCCAAAGGATACTGGAAGCATATTCTTTTCATTCTTGATCTGCTTAGAAGCAGTCCCGGAAGACACCAATGAATGGAATCCAGATACTGCTCCACAGGCTATCGTTACAAACAGAATCGGGAACAGATACTGTCCGTCTACGTTAAAGCTGGTAAATGCCTCCAGATTACATTGCGGATTGGATACAAATACACCTACAATCGCTGCTACAATCATAAAGATTAACAGATAACTGTTCAAATAATCACGCGGCTGAAGCAGCGCCCATACCGGCACGACAGAAGCAATTAATATATAAATAAAAATGATAATATGCCATGTGCCCTGGCTTACATAGATTGGGAATTTTAAGCCAAGCGCTACTGCCACTACAAGCAGAATGATCGCGATCGCTGTATTCACCCATTTATTCAGCTTTCCATATTTCAACAGCATACCAAGCGCTACTGCTTCTACGATAAAAATCATAGAAGTAGTCGCAACTGCTCCATTTGCCGTAATGGTTCCAAGCACTTTTCCCGTCTCTGTATCCACAGAAAATCCATTGAATGTGCCTGCCACAACATCTGCGAAAGCAGCCACAACCAGGATACAGAACAACCAGCAGAATAACAGGAACAGCTTCTTTCCTGTCTTTCCAATATACTCTTCGATAATATAACCGATTGTACGTCCCTTATTCTTTACAGAGGCGTACATCGCCGCGAAGTCCTGCACAGCTCCAAAGAATACCCCTCCGATTAAGATCCAGAGAAGTACGGGAAGCCATCCGAAAATCGCTGCCTGGATTGGCCCGTTAATTGGGCCTGCACCTGCAATAGAGGCAAACTGATGACCAAATACAACATTTGTATCTGCCGGAACATAGTCAACACCGTCCTCCATCTCATATGCCGGTGTCTTGGCATTTGGATCAATACCCCATTTGTTCTGAAGATACCGCCCGTATATCAGATATGCTCCGATAAGCACTACAAGGGCGATCACCATCATAAGTATTCCACTCATTTCTTCATCCTTCTTTCTTTCGTTTATTCCACACAGTCAATGCATATTTACCGCTTAGGTCATATGGCAAAACAAAAACCTCTGTAACTCCCTTGAGGAATTACAGAGGCGAAATCCAATTCCGCGGTACCACTCTGTCTGCCATAATTACTTTTATAGCCACTCACCTGCTGTCGTTCTAATAACAGCATCTCTTTTAACGGTGAGAAACCGTCCCTTCTTACTCTAATTACGTTCAGAGGGATGCTCCTGGGGGATGCCTCATAAACCTCTCACACCGTTTTCCACCTTCCAACGGCTCTCTGTACTGAAAATATCTATGCCGCGTGTCCCATTCACTGCATTTTGCGTGTTCCTTGTTTACTTTATCACTTCACCTTAAAAAATTCAATATGATTTTTATATTTTTTTAATTTTTTTTATTATTTTTTTATGGCAATTATTTTATATTTTTCCGATTATGATGAAATTTCTAAAACAGACATATATGCTTTTCGTGCTCTATCCTTATCTTTCTCGATAATTGCTCTGTAAATTATTACATGATTGTCATCCTCGTTACTTCTTTCATTATATATACGTTGCTTCAATTCTTTAATTAGATGCAACTTTATCAAATTTTCAATAATTAAAAATATTTCGTAATAGATTCTATTATGTCCGCATAGACAAATCTGCCTATGAAAAGCCATATCCATATTTATAAGTTTTTTAAAATCAGAACTGTTGAAATCTTTATCTTTTTTCATTAAATAATTCTTTTTTGCTTCAAGGTACTCTTCCAGTCTTTTTTTCAAGACTATTTTGTCTTCTGGCTGTGCTTTTTCAATTGCGTTCATACAGGACTCAACTTCAATCAATTTACGCAATCCTAAAACTTCATTCATATTTATATTTGTAAAAATAACATCTCCAAATTCTTTAAAAAAATCAGAAATAGAAAACTCTTTTACATAGGTTCCGCTTCCAACACGCGTTTCTAAAATTCCGCCAGCATTTAACTTCTGCAAAGCCATTCGTATTGTCAAGCGGTTGCATCCAAACATTTCTGCAAGCTCTGCTTCACTGGGTAATTTATCTCCTGGCTGCAATGTTCCATTTGTAATCATGGTTTTCAACTTCATAAAAACCTGCTCAACCATAGATATTTTCTCGACTTTTTCAATATCATTCTCTTTTATCATCATCTTCACCGCTTTCCAATCTATCGCTGTCTTGATTATATCAGACCCCCCTTTGTAAATCAACGTGTACTTCACTTCTGCTTCTATAGTTAATCTATAAGCTTTCACCCGCACAAAAAAGTCAGGCAAAAAACAATTTCCTTCTTTTGCCTAACTTTTTAAACAACACAGGAATCATTTTACTTGAATCCTCTTATATTTCCGTTCTTTTCTTCTCCCATCCAAACTTAATAAATGACGTTATAACCGCAATAATGCAACATCCATATGAGAGAATTGCATACGGTGCAAATTTGAGGATTGGTACTCCCGTAACTTCCGAAATATACAGCCCTGTTGTCGTCCATGGAATTACCATCATAATAATCGTTCCAACAGAACCCGATACTGCCGCTGCATTTGAAATATCCCAGCCGTTCTGTTCATATTTTTCTCCTAACAATTCCACTGGCAACAATAGTGTCAGATATGAATTTGATGTGCTTGCTGCAGTTATAATTCCTACCAAGCATGTACTGACTGCAAGCCCGACTGTATTTTTAATTTTTCCAAACAACGTTGTTACTATAACATCCAAACTTCCAATTTTAACCATGATTCCCGCATATCCCAATGCAAGAAAAAGAGTAACAAAAACACTGGCAAAAGAAAGCATTCCGCCTCTTTCTACTAGCGTAACCACAATTGGATTTACAGTGCTAGAATCAATTCCAAGTGTTGATAAAGAAAATCCTTCGTGGACTACCATAAGACCGTCTGCCAGGCTAAATCCATTTACAAATACTCCAACAACAAGTGCAATAAGCCCGCTACTGAATAGAACTGGTAAAATAGGTTTTTTCATAACAGCAAGAATAAGCAGAAATACAAATGGCAAAAGACTAAATATGCTAATATGAAATACCTCTTTCATACTAGAAACAATCACATCGATCTCGTCTAATGAAGTATTAGACGCATGCGACGTAAAACCTACAATTAAATATACGATAATACTAATAATAACTGTGGGTATAACAAAATAAGCAGAACGTTTTGCCATATCCATAGGTTGCTTCTTTCCTAGTACTGCCGTTAGGTTTACCATATCTGCCATAGGTGAAAGTATTTGCCCTACATGTGAGCCACATCCCACGGCAGCAGCCAGAGCCGGCATATTCACTCCAAGAGTCAGACCAAGTCCAATCATAACCACTCCCAGGGTGCCTGCCGTTCCCCAACCTGTTCCAATAATCATGGATAAAATTGCACATAAAATAAATGTCAGAACAATCACATAATCTGGATTTATCACTTTTACCATGTATGTTATTAGTGTAGGAATCGTGCCTGAAAACATCCAAGCGGCAACTAAAAACCCAACTCCCAGAAGAATAAAAAAGATGTCAAGAATACTGGTTACCTTTTCGCTCATAGCATCTTTAATATCATCCCAACTATAACCACAGCGCCAAGCTATAATAGATACATAGCCTATACTTAACGCCAATGGCGCTCCAATCCCAATTCCTCCAAAGAAATTTCCAATTAACACGACGATAATTAAAAACAGCAGAGAAGAAAATGCTTCTATTTTATTTGGCTTTCTTTTTACTTTTGTACTTTTTTCTTCTTCAATCACTTTCATCCCTCCTTAAGCTATTCTACTTAACAATTATTTTATCGCTTCTTTCGATTGCTGCCGGTGAATATTCATTTCCCAACCCTGGCACTTCAGGTATCCTATAATATCCATTTTCCGGTTGATAATCATGTACGCATAATTCAATATTGTAGTCTCTGCAATTGATATTATGGTGTTCATGGATGACAAAATTAGGAATTACACATTCCAATTGTAATGAAGCCGCTGTCAAAAGAGGACTTCCGCATATATGTATCTGCACACCTACATCGTATGTATACGCCATGTCACATATTTTCTTTCCTTCTGTAATTCCTCCGCAGCTTCCTAAATCCGGCTGAATTACGCTGACAGAACCGTCTTCAAACACCTGAGAGAATTGCCATCTTGAATAGAGTCTTTCTCCATGTGCAATTGGAATACGAACGGCTTCTGATACCTTTTTAATAATTGGTCTAAACGCTGTATTCGGTTCTTCAAAATACATAATTCTATATTTCTCTGCCATTCTTCCAATTTGTATAGCAGAATTTGTATCTGTATATGCATGGTTTTCAATAATTAAGTCTATATCCGGTCCAATGGCTTCTCGAACTGCACTTATTCGTGCTTCAAGCATATTCATCTTTTGGGGATCCAGGAACTGTACATTATCTAAAGCAAAGTTAAACCTAGACCCATCTTCTTTATATGTAAAAAAATCTATTTTTATACAATCATATCCATCATCCACTGCTGCTTTACAGGATGCGACTAACTGCTCAATTTTGTATTGCTCTCCGAATTCTTTTCCCCACCCTTGATGTAGTTGACTTGCATAGCAACGAAGTTTATCACGTTTTTTCCCACCTAATAGTTTATACACAGGAACATTGAAATATTTTCCTTTTATATCCCAAAGTGCCATATCAATAGCACTAATTGCTCCAAAGATAATTGGACCTCCATTTTGCCCCCAATAGTAATCTCTATATAACTTATCCCAGATCACCTCATTATCCAAAGGATCCATTCCAATTAAAACCTCTCCATAATCTTTCATCATGTGAAGTACTGCCTGTGAAGCTTTTCCCCATGCCAGAGCCGCTTCTCCGTCACCATAAATCCCCTCATCTGTGTAGATTCTGCATCCAATTGGATTCCATCCACCTGGATCAGTAAGATTTAGACAGTTAAAACGCATTACTTCAATTTTTGTAATTTTCATATATCGTTCCCCTTTCTGTTAACCTGTTCGCTAGGTTGCTATCTAGTAGTATAAATGTAATATATAGTTATGTCAATCATTTTTATTCACAAATCAACCTTTTATTTTTAGTGCAAATTGCACTATTTTTCAACTTTTTTCTTGTTTTAATTGACATTTTCACACCGTAAAGATAATATATTACCATATAATTTGTTCGTTAAGTAAACAAATTTAACTTTGTAATAATTGTTTGTGAAAGAGAGGTATATTATGTCGATAAATAAAAAGTCCCCATCTTTTATTCAATCTGCTATTGCTCTATTTATTACGGCAGCGATACTATCTACTGGTGTTTTTATGGGAATTAATATATCTGCATTATTAATTCTCAATCTAGTTATTCTCTCATGGTATTCTATTATAAATGGATTTTCTTCTGATACTATTGGTGATGCTATTATCTACGGTATTAAACGTTCTGTTCCGGCAGTTATTATTTTAATGTCAATGGGTGTCTTAATTTCTACATGGATTATGTCAGGAACCGTTCCCATGATTGTTTATTATGGTCTTTCTGTTATTACACCTTCTCTGATTGTTCCTATGACATTTCTCTTATGTGCTGCTATTTCTATCCTTACAGGCTCTTCCTGGGGAACCGCCGGTACAATCGGCGTCGCGTGCATAGCTATGGGAGACAGTATGGGACTTTCTCTTCCATTGTTAGCTGGCGCAGCTATATCCGGCGTTGTACTGGGTGATAAGCTTTCTCCCATTTCTGATTCAACTATTCTGACAGCCAGTATGAATGAAATTAATTTATACCATCACGTCCGTTCAATGGCGTATACCTCTCTTCCTGCAATCATAGTAAGCTTTGTTGTTTTTCTTATTCTGGGATATAGTCATGCTTCGCTTTCAAAGCCTGCTACTACTATAGATTTAGTTCAAAAAACTCTCGCAGAACAATTTCATTTCAATATCATTCTGCTACTCCCTATCCTTTCTATCATCGTTATGAGCATTAAAAAAATGCCTGCTCTAATAACAATACTAACTTCTGCTATTATAGCGGCACTTCTGGCACTTTTTGTACAAGAAATACAATTCAATGATATTTTAAATGCATTTTATAACGGTTACATCTCTGACACTGGTGTCCAAACAGTAGATACTATGTTGACAAAAGGCGGCATTACTTCTATGTTTTCTGTGACTAGTGTATCAATACTTGCATTGGGAATAGGAGGAATACTTGACAAAACAGAATATTTACGTACCGTAGTTGATACTTTCGCACACAAAATTACTTCCGCACGAAAACTTGTTTTTGCAAATCTAATCATAGGCATCCTGATTGTTATGCTAATTCCTAATTTCTATGTTTCTATCTTCCTAACCGGTTCTATTTTTCAGTCTCTTTACGACAGAAATGGCATTCACCGCTGCGTATTATCACGTACAATAGAAACTGCCAATACAATTACTCTGCCTCTGATCCCTTGGAATGCAAGTTGTGCTTATTATATAAGTTTATTCGGGCTTACCGGTATGTCCTTTGCTCCTTATACAGTTTTTGTATATGTAGACATCATTGTTTCTTTAATATATATTGCGAATAAATGGTTTATTTTCAAAAGAGACACCGATGGTTCCCCAATCTGGAGCAGGTTAAATAATAATAAACAGATTTCTTAATGTCTTGTTGTCCTAAATAGGCAGGATGCCTTCTTAATGAAGTAGCATCCTGTCATTTGCCAGTTTCTTCCTGCTGTTTTTTTCATAACATTCCATCAGCTTTTCCACTGTCATTTCTTCTCTTTCTTTCCCGGAAATATCGAAAATAATCTGTCCCTCATCCATCATTACCGTACGATTTCCAAGCCGCAGCGCCGCCTGTATATCGTGGGTAATCATCATCGTCGTAATTTTATCCTTTTGAATCATATCCTCTGTAATCCTTAAGACCTTCTCCGCAGTAGCAGGATCCAGAGCTGCCGTATGTTCATCTAAAAGAAGAAGCTTCGGCTGTGCAATAGTTGCCATCAGAAGCGAGACCGCCTGTCTCTGTCCTCCGGATAACTGTCCTACTTTTGTTCTCATTCTGTCTTCCAGCCCCAGCTCCAGTTTTTTTATCAGATCTCTGAAATATTCCTTATCCCTTTTATTTACCGCGAAGAAGCTCCTTCCTGCTTTTCGCGTATAGGCGAGCGCCAGATTTTCCTCTATCGTCATGTTGGGAGCAGTTCCTCTCATGGTATCCTGAAAGAGTCTCCCTATATCAAAGGCACGTTTATATTCTTTCATAGAAGTAATATTTCTGCCGTCTAATTGAATCACACCGCTGTCTATGAGAAATGCTCCTCCGATCGCATTAAATAATGTAGACTTTCCTGCTCCGTTTGAACCTATAACCGTCACAAATTCCCCCGCATCCAGATGAAGCTCAATACCGTTTAACGCCTTCTTTTCATTTGGTGTTCCCGAATAAAATGTTTTCCTGACTTCTCTTAATTCTAGCATCGCTTGCTCCTTTCTCTTTTTTGTGTCTGACGAAGCTGTACCCATGATTTTACTGCGGGGAGCGAAAGAGCAATCACGACAATCACTGCAGAAATCAGCTTCAGTCCATAGGACGGAAATAGCTCCACCTTCAAGGCAAGCGCAATAAATATACGGTAGATTACAGAGCCTGCCACAGCAGAGATAAATCCTGCCGTCACACCGCGTCTGCCGAAAATTGTCTCCCCAATGATAACGGAGGCAAGACCCACAACTACCATTCCAGTTCCATAGCCCACGTCAAAGAAAGACATAGACTGCCCAATGATTCCACCGGATAAAGCAACACAGGCATTTCCCAGAGCAAGCCCTGCTAGCTTGCAGGCGTCTGCATTGATAGAGGAAGCCCGTACCATATCCTCATTGTCTCCTGTCGCACGAATTGCCACCCCTTTTCTAGTCTTAAAAAATACAGCGAGAGCTGCAATCCCAACAGCACAAAACATAAATGGGACAATTGCTTTTACATATTCTGACATAAGTCCTGTTTTTTCCTCAAAAATACGAAACACAGAAATTGCAGACGCAGAAGAAACATTGGACTTACCGCCTGTAATCATCAGATTTACAGTATACAGACCATTCATTGTCAAAATTCCCGCTAAAATCGGATGTATCTTTACTTTTGTCTGTAAAAATCCGGTCACACAGCCCGCCAGGGCTCCTGCCGCCAGAGCCGCTGCCAAAGACAAAACCGGATGTCCCGCCGCCGTCAATACAATAGAGACCGCCATACCAAGTCCAAAGCTCCCATCTGTTGTCAGATCCGGCGTATTTAGAATACGAAAGGTGATGTATATTCCCAGCGCAAGCAGCCCATATCCAAACCCTTCCTGTAAAGAACTGATAAATAACAATGACATGTTGTCAACCCTCCTTATCTGCCTTTTTCACGTAAGAACGGATCACCTCACAGGAATGTACAAATGCTTCCTGTTCCTGCCTTGTAAGGTGTAATTCCACAATCTCCTCCACACCATTCTTACCGATTACAGCGGGTACCCCCGCCATGATTCCGCACTGTCCATATTCTCCCTCCAAATAAGCAGAAACCGGAAGAATCTTTTTCTCGTCAAAGAGCACTGCTTTGCATATTTCTGCCAGCGCTGCCCCAATGCCAAATTCTGTAGAACCTTTTCCTATTATAATCTCCATACCAAGCTGATGCGTCCGTTCAAGCAGGGTCTTTTCCGACACTTCTTCATATCTTTTTGGATTTTCCTCGAGCCATTTTGAAAGCGGTTTTCCCATCAATGTAATGCTGGAAAAAGGGATCATGGAAGAGTCCCCATGCTCCCCCATTGCAACACATTGGATGGAGGACGGCGCTACCCTCGTCATTTTATGAAGCGTCAGGCGAAGTCGCGCCGTATCCAACGCCGTTCCCGTACCAAAAATACGATTCTTAGGAATTCCAAGCTTTTTTCTTGCATAGTTCACAACGACGTCACAGGGATTCGTAATAGACACGAAAATTCCTGAAAAAGAAGTCTCTTTTAGCTTTTCTGTCACTTCTTCCATGCGTGCAATGCTATCCTCCATCATGTCCAGCCGCGTCTGCCCTGGTTTACGAGGCACACCGATCGCATTGACAAGAATCTGTGCATCATCACAATCCGTATAGCTTCCTTCCCTGACAACCGTCATACTGTTCATAAATACTGTCGCGTCAGATACATCCTTTGCCTGCGCATCTGCCTTCCCTTCTATTTTATCAATCAATACAATTTCCCGACAAATTCCAAGAGCCGCCAGATTCAACGCACATAGAGAACCCACATGCCCTGCCCCAAGTATTACAATTTTGCTCATCTTTTACACCCCGTCTCAACCTAGAATCTATTTACAAATTTCTTTCAAGCTGCCTTTTGTTCCCGTACCTGTTCCTTCTATTCGCCAATCAGTTGAAATTCTGTCTCTTTTTCTGCCGGAATCTCAATCCCTAATTTCTTCGCTTCACTGACATTCAGCATCTTTGCGTATTCGGCTACTTGCTCCACAGGTGTATCTGCAATTTCTGCTCCATTTATGATCCGTTCAATCATCTCACCCGTCTGTACTCCCAACACATCATAGTCTATGCCTACCGTAGCGAATCCGCCGTCATTTACCATAGAGTCCGCGCCGCAGTATACCGGAATTCCCGCCTTATCTGCCACTTCTACATATGCCGCCATTGCAGATGCCACTGTATTGTCATTCGGCGTAAAGAACGCATCTACCTCTCCCGCCAGAGAGGAAGCCGCCTGCGCCACATCCGCTGTCCCGGTTATAGTCGCCTCTTTATATTTCAAACCATGTTCATCGCAATACTCTCTCGCCCGTTCAATTCCAGTCACAGAATTGATCTCACTCGTATTGTATACAAAGCCAAAAGTCTTGGCATCTGGAGTCAGTTCCTGTGCCAGCTCGAATATATCCTCAATGGCAATCGCATTGGAGACTCCTGTGATATTTTTGTCTGTTTTGTTAAAATCTTCTACCAGGCCTGCCTCCACTGGGGTACTTACCGCAGAAAATACAATCGGTATATCGCTCGTTGCCGCTGCCGCCGCCTGTGCTGTAGGTGTAGCAATCGGCACAAGCATATCACAGCCATCCTGGAGCAGCCCTTTTATAATTGTAGGGAGCATCGTCTGATCGCCGGAAGCATTTTTTTCTACGATTTCCACTTTTCCTTCCTCCACTAACGGCTGCAGTGTTTCTTGTATCTTTTTATTAATCTGATTTAAAGAAGGATGAGCCATGTGCTGAATAATCCCTACTTTATACACCTCCGTATTTCCATCCGCCTTTGACTCTGATGCTTTCTGGCATCCCGCAAGCATTGTCAGAGCAAGCGCCGCCGCGGTACCGCAGCTTACTGCCCTCTTTATAATACCTCTGCCTACTTTGTATCCTGTGTTTGTGTTGTTTGTTGTTTTCATGTTGTTGTCCTCCTCTTTCTTTTTCTGTCTTCTTTTCTGCATGTGAAGAGACACTCTGACCGGCAAGACTTTGCGCGCCGCCGCAATACCGCAAAGCGGTAAAATTTCCTTATTGCGGCGTGTGCATACTGCCCGAAGGGCTTTTATATCATAGGTCAGTCCGAAGGACTTTCCTATGATATAATGCTCCTATACTTATAAAAATTTTTTCATTTCTCCCATGAACTCCTCTTCTGTACGCACCAGCTTCTTTGCCAAAGACATACTCTCATTGGAAGCGTCCTTACACTGGTGCATAGTCTCTGTAATCGACTGAATTCCCATATTGCATCCATTCATCATAATTTTTGCTGCTTGCTTATTGTCATCCTTTGCCATCATCTTCATCTCTGTTGTCAGCCAGGAAAATGTCGAAGCAAATACACCTGGTTCTTTTTCCTCCTGCCCTTCCTGCGCTAAAAGCCTGGAAGATTCTGACTCCAATTTCTTGTGTCTGGTATTATAATCCTGAATCACACCCTTGAGCTTGTCATCTGTAACGTACTGTCCGACCTGATCCATACTTTCAATCGCCATTTTACATCCCGAATTACATTCTTCCAGCAGCTTTTTTGTATTTTCCTGCATACAATATACCTCTTCTTTCCACGTTGTATGAAAAATACCCCGTTTTTCTCTTACTATGCGCACTTTTTATAGTTCTTATACCTTGTCAGGTAAAGCTCGCCAGCTTGAACATATATATGCTAAAGACATACGGATATTTACATTCAAAAGTACGTATACACAGCAATAGAAAGATTTAGATACACAGCGAATGTAACCCATATAAAATATGGAACCAGTAGTTTACCTGCTATATGCCTGATTTTATAAAAATTTTCTGCTGTTAAAAATACCAGATACCACAGCAGCAAAATCCATACTGCTGCCGTCAGATACAGATTCAAGTTAAAAAATAAAACCGGCCAGACTGCATTTACTGCTAACTGCACTAAGTACAGTTTTAAAACGCTCCTCTTGTCTGCCGGTTCTTTTTCTTCTTTCTTTTGTTCTTCATTTGGCACAGCAGTGTAAACCAGATATGCGGCCACTGCCATCAAAACATATAAAATACTCCATACAACTGGGAAAACCCACCCCGGTGGAGACAACGGCGGATGATACATTTCCTCGTATTTCTGCATACTGCCCGATGTCAAAAAACCTGCCAGTCCTCCAGTTCCCAGGGTAAGAAACAGGCTCAAAAGCAAAGCCTTCCATTTCATTTTTTCAATCCGTCCCTTATCTGTTTTATTTATTCTATTTTCCTATTTCTCTAAATAGAACAAAACAGACATACCCGCGGTTATATTCCTTCTTTGGCACAAATATCTGCCAGACAGCATTTACTGCAATACGGTTTCGTCCGCGCTGTGCAGACTTCTCTGCCATGATAGACAAGCCGATGGCAAAAATCACTGCCCTCTTTAGGCGGTATAATCTTCCAAAGCGCCATCTCTACTTTTTTAGGCTCCTTGATTCCATCTACCAGCCCTATCCGGTTTACAAGTCGGATGCAATGTGTATCTGTGACAATCGCCGGTTCGCCAAACACATCTCCCATAATCAAGTTAGCGCTTTTTCTACCCACGCCCGGCAATTTTAAAAGGGCATCAAAATCCCGCGGAACCTTTCCCTCATATTCTTCCTTTAGTATTTTCATACATGCACTGATGTCCCGCGCCTTACTCTTTCCAAGTCCGCAGGGACGTACAATCCGTTCTATGTCTTCTGCCTCCGCTGCTGCAAGTGCTTCTACCGTCGGGTACTTTGCGTATAAATCCTGCACAACAACATTGACTCTTGCATCCGTACACTGTGCCGCCAGACGTACGCTCACAAGAAGTTTCCATGCATCATTATAATCCAGTGTACATCCGGCATCCGGATATTCTTTCTTCAGACGTTCGATTACTTCCAACGCTAATTTTTTCTTTGTCATTTGTATTCCGCCTTTCTTCTTTTGTTCTATACATCTGCGACAAAGCTGCCTTTTATATCAAACCGTTTCAAGTCTACATTTCCGTCCAAAAGCAGGCACTTCAAAATTTTCTGCTCCATTACTGCATGACTGGGGATTATTCTATACCCCTTCCTGCCAGTCCTTTCCTGTCCATTTCCTTTCTTTATGTGCCCTTCCTCATTCGGCAAAGCTCCTTCAACATAAAATAGAAGCTCCCTTCTGTTTCCCACCATTTTCTTTCGTATTTCTTTTATATCAAACTGTCCGTCTTCTCCCGCACAGACCGTCACCTTCATATAGCTGATGTCTTTTGCCTTCAGACTCCAGCAGTCATTCTTTACAAATGGATATGCCTCCGCCATTGGAACTGGATTTCTTTCATTCTCTTTTTCCATCTCTGCATAAATCTTTTCACAAATTCTGTCAGACAGCCCTTCTCTGCCTTTTAAATGTACGTACTGGCGGAAGGTTGTCTCTGCCTGTAAAAGATGCAAAATACGTTCGTGCTTCTGTTCTGTTTCCTTTGCAATCTGCATCATACCCAGCCGCAGTTCTTCATTCTCAAACGCTCTTTTCATAGGAAGATCCTGATACTCTATATAAACAATTTCATTCTTCTCCTTGCAGTCATATTTTTTCCGGTAAACCGCGTTCGCCCTCTCATATACCGCCTTTGTCCGTTCATCAAAACAAACCATCTGCACTTCCAATTCTGGAAATTTATAAATTGTATTTACTGCTATTTTTGCCGCCTCTTCAAGCGGATACGCATAAATTCCTGTACTGATAGATGGAAAAGCTATATCTTTTATCACGTTCTTCATCGCTGTCTTTAGACAATTCTCATAACAGGAGCGAAGCAGTGCTGCTTCCCCATCATTTCCCCCTCTCCATATAGGCCCTGGTGTGTGAATGATATACTTAGCCGGGAGCCGGTATCCTTTCGTCAGCTTCGCTTCTCCAGTACGACATCCATGTAATTTCCGACATTCTTCTAATAGCTGCGGCCCTGCTGCCCGATGAATAGCGCCGTCCACACCGCCGCCTCCCAAAAGTGAACAGTTCGCCGCATTGACTATCGCAGTTGTTTTTATTTTTGTAATGTCCCCCAGTACTACTCGAAATGACATATCGAATACTCCTTTTCAATTTCCTTTACTCTCTCATACAAATATCTGTTCGCCGGCACTTGAATCTTATGCCTATCCGCCAACTCTATCACGTTTCCTGCGAACATATCTACCTCACTTAACTTCCTATTAATGCGATCCTGCGCCATAGACGGCATGCCATCCGGATCCAGTGTCTTTAACAAATTCACATAAAAGTTCAGATCTTCCTCCGTCACTTCCACGCCTTCTAACTCTGCAACTGCCCTTACCTCACGCATAGCCGCAATCATCATCCTGTTTGCCTCGCCAGGTTCTAATGCCTGCCCATAACTTGCCTGATATACCATGCAGACCTGATTCACACCTACATTCAGCATGAACTTTCCCCACATCCGTTTCAGAATATGTTCATCTTCCGCGTAAGGAACGCCCGCCCTGCTGAAATATTCTTCCACCTGCTTAAGCCGCTTTTTCTGCTCATCCTCTTGATTCTTAATGCCAAGTACAAGCTCCCCTTTCTGTGTATACCGAAGTTTACTGCCGAATTTCATCGCATCCATCCCTTGTGCAACTGTATACAACACCCTTTCATCGCCATATCGTTTGGCAATGATTTTCTCGCTTGTAACTCCGTTCATAACAGATAAAATGGTCGTATGTTCTCCTACAGAATTCTTCATACAGTCCAATGCCGCTTTAAGCGCCGGATATTTCACAGCAAGAATGACCAAATCTACTGGCTTCGCCTCTTCCACAGGTATCAGCGTATAGTCCTGTTCTATTCCATTTACTGTAAATGTCTCATTTTTATATTTCTCTACACGCGCTTTGTCCATCACAAACTCAACCGCTTCTCTGCCCAGTCCCTCTATAATCTGACTTGCATAAAGCATACCAAGAGCGCCCATGCCTATAATTGCCGTCTTCTGTATCATGTCTCTTTCCTTTCCCGCAAGCACTTTTCGATTAGCTCCCGAAAAGCTCTTTCAAATCTTTTATCGTCCTCTTCTGTCCGCCTTGACTGCCCCTTTAAGTGATATTTACTGCTGGAGCGTCTCGCTTTTTTTGACAAATGCCGTTCTAGTAGCAGATGGTCTATATTTTCTTCTGTATACCATCTACCGGACTGATGGATTGCATATGCACCTTTCCCCAGTGCCATTGCTGCCACACCGTAGTCCTGCGTTACTACAATATCTCCTCTTTTGCACAGGTTAATCAACGCAAAATCAACTGCATCTGTACCGGCGCCAATACATTTTACGGTACTGTATTCAGAACGTAAAATATGGTTCGTATCACACAGCAGCGTGACTGGAAGGTTGTATTCCTTCGCTACCTTTTCTACAATTTTGATTACCGGACATGCATCCGCATCTACAAAAATCTCCATTGTCCTCTCCTAAATCTTATACTCCAAAAGCCTCCTAATTTATCCCCTTCAGAATGGTAGGCTCTATCTGACAAGGTATACAAAAAAGGTACACCGTAATACATTCCCTTTGGGAGGGCAGGCTTCGCCTGACAAAGTTTACCCTAAAGGGCATACCGTAATGCATTCCCTTTGGAATGGCAGGCTTCGCCTGACAAGGTTTACCCTAAAGGGCATACCGTAATACATTCCCTCCGAGAGGGCAGGCTTCGCCTGACAAGGTATAATTTCTGCTAAAATAAACTGTACCTATGATAGTCTGCTTATTACTGTAGCATAAATAACCTGGTGATACAATTTATAACAGAAAGAAATTAGAAAAATGCCTTCATCAATAAGAACATTTTTTCGAACTATTCACTGTAAAAGTGGAGTTTAAATTATATAAATGCAGAAATACCATATTTCTGTGATGTTGTTGTGCCTTAAAAATTCACCTTGTGCACTATTAGGACTATTAATATAAAAAATAAAAACGGAGAACCTTACTGAAATTGATACTTTGCAATCCACTTTTGGGGCTCTTAAACCTCTTTCTTGATTCCTTCTATTCTTCTGTATACCGTCTTTACATTCCACTTTTGCGACTCTTAAACCTGACATCCTCGGAATTGAATTTCCGTCACTAAAAACTTTACATTCCACTTTTGCGACTCTTAAACTAAATTCTGTAAAAGGCGTAGACATTGAAGAAGTACTTTACATTCCACTTTTGCGACTCTTAAACTGCTTTACTGATACCCAGTCTTTCTGCAATTTGCCTTTACATTCCACTTTTGCGACTCTTAAACTAAAATGCTCTCAAACCCCTAGAAAATCGAAGTTTGTCTTTACATTCCACTTTTGCGACTCTTAAACCCGTACTAAAAATATCTACATTTTATTCACGTTTATTACATCCTTTTTGTCGACCTCTACTCAATAACTACTTTTTGACTTCCCCAAGCTAACTTTTTTTAGTATTTTGCTTTATTTTATCGCATTGTCGACCTACCACAATTTTGACACTATCAGACATCGACAATTTTAATTTTAGTAATTACAAAGCTCTTATAAAAAGAACCCCGTTTTGTCCTCAACTTTTCCCCAAAATTCTTTATCCAGCCATTTTTCATTTCGACTTTTAAATATAATAACTGAATCAAGATTTTTATCTATGAATTGTCTTAGTTCCTGCTGAAGTTTTACTAACTGTGCTTTTGAAATTTCTCCCTCAAATACTGAATTTTGTATATGAGACAAATATTTTTTACAAATCTTAAATACACGTGACCAACGCTTCTGTCCTTTTTCCTCTTGACTTATATCATATACTAATACTACATACATATTCTACCACCATATTTTGAATCCATCATAACTCTTTTCTCCAAGCAAATGTTTGATTAACTTATAACATTCCAGCCTTATTAAATATTGATAAGAAACTTGCCGTCCAAGCTCTTTATGCATAATTGTTTTCTTTAAACGGTTTTCAAATTCTGAAACAATTAATTTTGACGCCTCTTTTTTAAGATGTAAAAAATTTAATTCTTTTGTAAAACTATTTTCTGTTATCTGTTTTCTATTCAACAATGAGAAAATCAGTCTATCTCCTATTAACGGTTTAAAAACTTCGGAAATATCTAGGCTCAATGAATATCTTCTATAGCCTGGCTCATGTAAATAGCTAATAGTTGGATTCAGCTGTGTATGATAAATTTCGCTCAAAACCTTTGCATAAATCAATGAATTTACAAAAGATATTAAAGAATTAATCATATTATCCGGTGGATGCATAACACGTTTCTCAAAATGTATTTCTTGATCTACAATTATGTTCCACGCTGCATAATACTTCTTTCGAATATTTCCCTCAATGCCCATTAAAGACTCTATACTTTCTGCTTTTAGAATGTCTTTCTTTAATGTTTCAATTTCCTGTAAATATTCTTTCACCTCTTTACCTCTACCATTATAATATCGTAGATTTCTGTAAATATTATCTGCAGCAGCTTCAACAAATTTCTTCGCGATTTCTATTCTTTTTTTATATTCTGTATAATATTCTACTTGTCTAATCAATAATTGACCTGCCTGAAAACATTCCCTTGGATAAAAGCTTCCCGTATAAAAATTATAATAATTAAAAAAATGGATAGGAATTTGATATTGAGAAATATATGATAAAAAAGTAGTATTAAAAGACATTTCTGACATTACATATATATCAGATATTCTTTCTATAGGTATATCTCTCTTTTCACCATCATAGGAAATAAATCGCAGTGTATTATCTTTTCGCTTTAAATCCCCATTATTATAAATATAAAAACTTTGTTTCATAATCAACTCCTAAATAAAACACAAATCATGGTATGCACAATTGTTACAAATTTTTAATTCAGAAAATACAGGTACTTCCTCTTTCTGGCTTATCTGTGTAATTTCATCAATAATTCCTTCTATTTTTTCTACGTCCTCATCAGATAATTCCACGAAAATTGATTTTTTTAATAAAGGATAGTCAATTTTACCTTTTATTTCTCCCACGCCTCTCTGTTTTAAATAATACAAATAATATTTCACCTGCCATACTGACGCTTCTTCTATCGCTCTGCTTTTTTTAACCTCGTGCAGTTCTCTCTGCTCTTTTATAAAATCAATATTTATAACATTATCAATATTAATATGCTTGTCCTCACGTGCATAACTTCCTTCATCTAATATCTTTCCGAGCAAAACATTTTCATTGTCTGATTCCATATTTATATCATGGCAAAAATACTAGTCGTAGATGACGAGAAGGTCCTGGTCAAGGGAATTACCTTCAATTTGAAGAACGAGGGCTATCAGGTGGAGACCGGCTACGACGGCGAGGAGGCGGTGGAGCTGGCCCGGGAGGGGAATTTCGACCTGATCATCCTGGACCTGATGATGCCAAAGATCGACGGGCTCCAGGCCTGCATGCGCATCCGGGAGTTCTCCAACGTGCCCATCATCATGCTCACCGCCCGCAGCGAGGACACCGACAAGATCATCGGCTTCGAGTGCGGGGCGGACGACTACATCACCAAGCCCTTCAACATTCTGGAGCTGAAGGCCCGGGTGCGGGCCCTGCTGCGCCGGGCGGGCATGGCGGCCCAGAAGCAGGGCGGCGGCCGGCTGTCCATGGGCCACATCACCCTGGACGTGGACGCCCGGGCCGCCTGGAAGGACGGCAAGAGCGTGGATCTCACCGCCAAGGAGTTCGACCTGATGGAGCTGTTGCTGCGCAACCCGGGCCGGGTGTACTCCCGGGAGAACCTGCTCAACGTGGTGTGGGGCTATGAGTACGCCGGCGATTACCGCACGGTGGACGTGCACGTGCGCCGCCTGCGGGAGAAGCTGGAGCTGGACCCCGCCAACCCGGAGTACATCCTCACCAAGTGGGGCGTGGGCTACTATCTGAAGCATGGATAAGGGGAGCGGCGCGGTCAGGCGCGTGCCCTTCTGGCGCTCCCTCCAGACCAAGTTCGCCCTGACCTATATCGTGATTGTGGCGGCGGTGCTGATTCTGCTCAACACCTACCCCCTGGTGGTGTCGGAAAAGCTGGCCTACCAGTCCAAGCAGGCCTCCATGCTCAACCAGGCCTCGGTGCTGGCCTCCGCCCTGGCCACCGGGCCGGAGGCCCTCACGGCCGAGGGCGCCACCCGGACGGTGGAGCTGCTGCGGGGCAGCCTGGGAGTGACCCGGGTGGTGGTCACCGACCCAAACGGCCTGGTGCTCTGCGATTTCCAGGACGGCGTGGGGCGGACCGACACCGCCGGGCGGTACGCCCTGTTCTGGGAGCTGGTCACCGCCCTGCGGGGCAACAACGTGTTCCGCTCCGAGTACGGCGACGGGGCCTTCCGAAGCTGGGCGGCGGTGCCCATTACCTACCGCTCCATGACCCAGGGGGCGGTCTACCTCTACGAGTACGACGCCGAGCAGGGCGCGCTGCTCCAGGGGATCCAGACCAACCTGCGCTTTATCTCCATCGTCATCTGTATGGTGTCGCTGGTGATGGGGGTGGTCTTCTCCAAGGCCCTCACCCGGCGTATCGCCCAGCTCCTGCGGGGCATCCACACGGTACGGGAGGGCGAGTACAGCCACCGGGTGAGCGTCCGGGGCGGCGACGAGCTCAGCCGCCTGGCCGACGAGTTCAACGAGCTCACCGGCCGCCTCCAGACCACCGAGGAGGTGCGCCGGCGCTTCGTCTCCGATGCCTCCCATGAGCTCAAAACCCCACTGGCCTCCATCCGCCTGCTCACCGACTCCCTGCTCCAGGCCGACCACATGGACGGCGAGACGGCACGGGAGTTCCTCAACGACATCGGGGACGAGGCTGATCGGCTCACCCGCATCACCGAGAAGCTGCTTACCCTCACACGGCTCGACACCGCCCCGGCGGCGGAGGACGTCCCCGTGGATGTGGGGGCGGTGGTGGAACGGGTAGAGCACATGCTCTCCCCCCTGGCCCGGGCGGTAGAGGTGAGCCTGGAGCTGAAGCTCCAGCCGGGCTGCGTGGTGCTGGCCACCGAGGACGACCTCTACCAGATTGCCTTCAATCTGATGGAGAACGCGGTGAAGTACAACCTGCCCGGCGGCCGGGTGCTCGTCACCCTCACTGCCGACGGCGGGCGGGTGGTCCTCCGGGTGGAGGATACCGGCGTGGGCATCCCGGAGGCGGATCTGCCCAAGATCTTCGACCGCTTTTACCGGGTGGACAAGGCCCGCTCCCGGGCCGCCGGCGGCACCGGCCTGGGCCTGTCCATCGTGCGGGACACGGTGCTCCAGCACGGCGGAGCCGTCACTGCCCGGCGGCGGGAGCCGGAGGGCACCTGCTTCGAGGTCAGCTTTGCCCAGTGGAACGGAGAGGAGGTGGGCCGATGAGACGACGCATCGCGGCGCTGGGCTGTCTGCTGGCTCTGGCCGCCGGGGGCTGCGCCCCCCGCCCGGAGGAGCCGGAGGGCGGCTACTGCGTGTACTACTCCGCCCTGTCCGACCGCTTTGCCCCCCTGCCGCTGGACTGTGAGCCCTTTGAGGGGAGCGCCGGCGACCCCATCCCTGCCCTGGTGGACGCCCTGCTGTCCCCGCCGGAGACCCAGGGCCTCACCTCCCCCTTCCCCGAGGGGGTGCGCCTGTTGAGCTGGGAGGTGGAGGAGGGCCGCCTCCACCTGGATCTCTCCGAGCAGTACGGCGGCCTGTCCGGGGTGGATCTCACCGTGGCCGACGCCTGCCTGACCCTTACGCTGTGCCAGGTGGAGGGGGTGGAGTCGGTCTATGTGACGGTGGAGGGGAGAGAGATCCCTTACCGCCGCGTCCAGCAGCTCGGTCCCGACGTACTGCTGCTCACCGACGGCACCGATGTGCCGCCGGAGGAGCCGGAGCCCAGTCCCACCCCGCCCGCCTCTTGACAAGGGCCGGGCGGGGGTGTAGCATAACACTCAACCTGAAACAGGAAAGGAAGATCCTGCCCATGAGTCAGCAGCGCATCGGCACCCAGTGCCTCCACGCCGGGTATACCCCCGGGAATGGTGAGCCCCGCAACATCCCCATCGTCCAGTCCACCACCTTCCGCTACGCCACCGGCGAGCAGATGGGAGCCCTCTTCGACTTGGAGGAGAGCGGCTACTTCTACACCCGCCTCCAGAACCCCACGAATGACCACGTGGCGGCCAAGATCTGCGCCCTGGAGGGGGGAACCGCGGCCATGCTGACCTCCTCCGGTCAGGCGGCTTCCTTTTACGCCATCTTTAACATTGTCTCCTGCGGGGAACATGTGGTGTGCTCCTCCTCCATCTACGGCGGTACCTATAACCTCTTCGCCGTCACGATGAAGCGCATGGGCATCGACTTCACCTTCGTCGACCCCGACTGCACCGAGGCCGAGCTGGAGGCCGCCTTCCGGCCGGAGACCCGGGCCGTCTTTGGCGAGACCATCGCCAACCCCGCCCTCACCGTGCTGGACTTTGAGAAGTTCGCTAGGGCGGCCCACGCCCACGGCGTGCCCCTCATCGTGGACAACACCTTCGCCACCCCGGTGAACTGCCGCCCCTTCGAGTGGGGGGCCGACATTGTCACCCATTCCACTACCAAGTACATGGACGGCCACGCCAACGCGGTGGGCGGCGCCATCGTGGACTCCGGCCGGTTCGACTGGACAGCCCACGCCGACAAGTTCCCCGGCCTCACCACCTCGGACGAGAGCTACCACGGCGTGACCTACACCGAGCGC
>ERZ857801.1355-NODE-1355-length-26213-cov-2.951449_pt1 | contig 26213 bp, 27 predicted proteins | sample MGYA00519762_ERZ857801 | MGnify/ENA primary metagenome ERZ857801 (study PRJEB31778, sample SAMEA3449368) | human gut metagenome | biome: human gut; feature: human-associated habitat; material: faeces | place: United Kingdom | collected 2010/2012 ...
TCCGGCCATGCAGAGGTCCTTAGAGGGGACGCTTTCGCTCGGATAAACACGCAGCGGTACTAAGGCTGCAAAGGACGCAGCCTAAGGACCGGCGAGTTTATACGGCCCTTAAAGGAATCCTTGCAGAGCCGTCATATGGCAAGAATTTTTGATATGTACCATAATCCCCAAGCAATTCTCCATGATCGCTGGTAAATATGATTAAAGTATTATCATATTCCCCCATATCTTTTAGCTGTTGTATTATCTTTCCGATATTATAATCCACAAAAGAGATTGCTGCCATATACAATTCACGTACTCTTTGCAGATATTTCTCACTGGGATAGTCTGTCATATCTCTTTGTTCCTCCGCCAATTCAGAGATTGGGGTTATTGTTTTCTTCACAGGCGGAAGCTTCACATCTTTGTAGAGATCTGCCCACCTTTCAGGAACATCCAGAGGTGGATGTGGAGCTATAAAGCTACTCCACAACATAAATGGCCTTTTTCCATCATTTTGTTTTAGATGATAAACGCTCCTTTCTGCCACCCAGCTGCTCCCATGATATTCTTCTGGTAACAGTGACCGCTGAGGCATCATATAAAGTATATGCCGGACTCCATGGATACTTTGGATGTCTTTATATCCTTTTTCCTGAAGATACATTGCATATTCATCGTCTTCTAAGTGTCTCGGAATCTCTTCCATAAGTTCCATTTTTGTAAAACCATTATGCCGCCTGCATGGCTGAAAATGCATTTTTCCCACAGCTATCGTATCATATCCACTGTCAGATAAGATTTGTGCAAATGTAGGAAGATCTTGTGGAATCGTCCTTGCATTTTTATCAAAATAATTATCATCAAATCCATGAAATTTTGCTGGTAATCCCGTAATAATATTGTGTCTTGCCGGAAGACAGGCAGGATTTGGAGAATACGCATTTGGGTAGCAGCATCCTTCCCTTGCTATCTGATCAAGATTTGGTGTTATCATATGTTCATATCCCATAGCGCAGATAGTATCGTATCTCTGTTGGTCAGTCGTAATCAATAAAATATTGGGCTTTTTCATCTCATCTACCTCCCTGTGTGTTTTCGTCTACTAACCATCGTCCGTCTGTGACCATCCTCCCCATAAATAAATCCAAGAATTCTTGTGTCTCTTTTGGAGTTACGGTTACTCCGATAGCATGTTCACCACACCCAAAATCTCCACACTGATATAGTTTCTTTTCCTTTAGATTTCGCTTTACTTTTCTGCTTTTGTCAACAAATCTTCTAATTTTATCGGATCATGATGTTCCTGTTGCAACTTTTTGAGTCTTTCTCTCATTTCTTCTACTTTAGAATAATATTTTTCTATTGTTGCAAGGTTCACTTTCTCATATGGATCACTTTCTAGATCGTACAGTTCATCCAGATCGTCTTCTGTGCAAACATATTTCCATTTTCCGTCCGTAATCATTCTTCCGATTATTGTAAGTCCATAGCCATGCCCATAAGTCTCACACATTAATTCCTTTCTCCACTGATTAGCTTGTTCTTTATGGAGTGCCAGATCAAGCAGGCTTTTTCCATCTACCGGGTTAGAAAATTTTGTCTCCGCTGCATCTAACATTGTCACCGGGATGTCACATGTAAACACTAACTTATCGCATATCTGCTCTGGATCGATTACTCCTTTCCACACCATTGCCATAGGAATCCTCATAACCTCTTGGGCCATATGCGAGTCTTTGTCGAAATGACCGCCCTGACATGCAATTGCATCTCCATGATCTGTTGACCATATGATGATTGTGTTCTCATCCAAGCCAAGTTCCTTAATTTTGTCAACAATCATTCCTCCCGCTGCGTCAAGCATAGTTCCATGCGCGTAGCAATGTGCCAGTATTTTCTGCCACTCCCCCCATGAAATAGGATTTGGATATATAATGTTTTCTCCATCTCCAATCGGGCGGTTTGCCTCCATATGTAGCGTATGAGGCTTGTCCTTTAACTTACTATTAAAAGTGGGATATTCCAATATTTTTTCAGGATCATACATATCCAGAAATTCCTGTGTAGGAAAAAACGGCTGATGTGGTCCCCAGAAATCCACTCTCAACATAAATGGCTTATCCGCTTTCTTCTCTGCCAGTTCCTCCAGCTTATCACAGGCTAAATTTGCTAAAAAGAAAGATTCATGAGTTTCTTTAGGCGTAACTGTGACACCAATAGCGTGTTCTCCGCACCAAAAATCTTCACACTGATATAATTTTCCTTCTTTTAACTTTGGAAAATAATTCTTTCTATCATAGTCATCCTGTGTAAAGACTCTCTCGACTCTGTGCTGTGCTCTTGGAAGCCCCCTTTTCTTTAAATAATCATCGTATTCCTGTGTATTATACGGATTCCCGTAACCTGTTTCTGAAAGGCCTTCGCAGTGATGATCATAAGCGCAACCTGGACCTGCATGCCATTTTCCATAATAATAGTTGTTATATCCTTCTTCTGCCAGTTTATCCAGGTATACTTGATGTACATATTCCGGATCATTTTCGTTATGGATCTGTCCATGTGTATGAGGGTATAGTCCCGTCAGCAGACTTCTTCTTGCAGGACCACACATCGGTGATACGCAATATCCATTTATAAAGTTGATTCCCTCTTTTGCAAATGCATCAAATTTAGGTCGAAGAGGACCTGCACTGCCATTTACACCGTGCCCATGATATGCTTGATGGTCATTCAAAATAAAAACAATATTGGGTCTCTTTGCCATTTTTAAACCTCCTGATACTTATTCACTTTAAAGTATATAATTTTCGTATCTTTATAATAGCAAATCTCCCGATACTGTCTATGCCATATGGCATTTCGCAAGCATATGTTCTTCATTCCAGAGATAGCAATTCTTTTATTTTTTTTATTTGTTTTTCATCCACCTCTATACAGCCTTTATGTATACAGACTAACTTCTCTTTCTTTAAAATATCCAATACTCTGTAAAAAGTTCTTATACTTATACCTACATTATCCGCTGTATAACTATTTTTTTCCTCAATTCTACATATCGAATGCTTGGCAGGGCTTTCCTTCCAATATTGATATATATAGTGCATCAATTGCTCCTTTGGCGTGTTAAATACCAAACGGTCTATCTCCAATGACGCATTCACCAATTTTTCTGAAATATTTTTAATGAGTTTTATCGCCAAATCCCCATTTTCTTTAATACATTCCACAAAATATTTCTGATCTATTTCTAAAACTGTACATTTCTCTAGGGCTATGCTTGTAAAATTGCCTTTCATATTCTTGTCGATTGCTTTATCTATCCCAATAAACTGTGGTGCTCTCCTTTGTGCCTGAACTTTCATCTTTCCTTTCTCGGATAGTCGGGTCATATCATAAGCCCCACAAATAATATAATATACTTTATTAAGCATTTCCTGTTCCCTGGTAATATAATGGTTTTTAGGTATTTCACGTATTTTCATATATTTATTTAAATATGGAACTATCATTTTTATATCTATTTCTTTTTCCATGTCTTGTGATTCAACAAATTTGACGATTTGATACAAATTGTCTTTTGCATTTTCTTTCATAAAATATCCTCCACCATAAACCCACATCTTTTTCATCGTAATGTAGCTGCTATTTCCAGCATCTGTTCACTGCACTTATCAAAAAACAATTTATATCCCTCACATAAATAATTACTAAAATTCCCTGTTTCATAAACAAAGTCACGATGACGTTGACATCCCCCTCTGCACAAATAAAAGTGTTTGCATTGTCTACACTCTGGCTCCAGATGCCGTGAACGTTCTATAAATCTTATATCTTCCCGTTTCTTATCCATTTCTTTCATTTTATTCTCATTGAAGTTGCCAAGCCGGTATTCATCCAACATATAGAAGTCACAAGGATATGCACCACCGTCTGCCTCAACTACATATTGCACGCCGCATATCCCTCTTTGGTCACAAGCTTCCGGTGGATAACCTAAAATCATCGCGATATAATTATCAAACTGCCGTATATATGGCTGCCTGTTTTTTTTCCAGTCACGATACCAAAGTTCAAATAGTCGTACTAAAAACTCCCCATATTGTTTTGCTGAAATTCCATATTCCGTCTTGCCATGTTCATCCCCCAACGGATCAAGACATGCAATATACTGTTGATATTTCACCCCTCTTTTTTTGTACTCTTTATAAATTGTATTGATGTTTTCTATTGTGCGCTGATTTACAACCGTTAATATGTTGTAGTCTACACCATAATCATCCATTAATTCTGTTGCTCTCACGATTCTTTGATACGTACCGCCACCTTTTTTATCATGACGGTAAGCATCATGAACTTCTGATATTCCATCAATAGAGACACCAACCAAAAAGTTATTCTCTACGAAAAAACGACACCACTCTTCATCAATTGCAAGTCCGTTTGTTTGAAAGGCATTATTCACTTGAAGATTCTTTCGATTATATTTTTTCTGTAATTCTACGGCCTTTTTAAAAAAATTAATTCCTCTTAAAGTAGGTTCACCACCCTGGTAGGCATAATTCACCGATACATCTGCATTTATCATTGTCTTTCTGATAATATTTTTAAGTGTTTCTTCTGACATGAATCCATATGATTCTTGTATCCTTTTTTGCGTCTCATCACAATAAAAGCAATAATCACAAGTCATATTACACATTCCCGATGATGGCTTCATCATAACAGTTATTGCAGGCATTTCTATAATTCCTCCTATACCCTTTGTCTCAGTTTAATAAAATATATTGCTGGCTTTTACTCCATTCTTGTATTGGGCCATAGCACAGGTTTGAGTCTTTAATTGAGGTATTATACCATATCTAATGTTCATTTTCATTACATATATTAAAAAACTCATATATGTTTTTCATTTTTCATTTGTAAAAAGAACGTATAACTCAAATCCCCGTTCATGTAAATGTGAAATCCGCGCTAATCCCCATTCAGATGACTGATGGCTGATAGTGGTCTGAACTGTTTTGAGAGTAAAGACATAGATTATAACACAACTGGCTTTGCAGTGTCTAAAGGTTCTTTCACACTGCAAAGCCAGTTTTCTTAGTTCTCCTCTGTTTCTTCTATATTATTTTTAGGAAATACGATTTCTGCTTTGAACAAGTCTGCTTCTGTCTCAATCTTTAACTCCCCGTGCTGTAATTCTGTAAAGCTCTTTGCAATCGCCAGCCCCAGACCGGACCCTTCCGTATTTCTGGAAGAATCCCCTCGGACGAATCTGTCCGTAATCTCTTCTACATTAAAGTCAAGCTCCGCGGCAGAGACATTTTTCATAAAAATATGCACCCGGGAGTCTGTCTCTGTCATTTCAATATATACCCGCGTATGAGGTAGCGCATATTTGGTGATATTGACAATCAGATTTTCAAATACTCTGTATGTTTTCTGACTGTCCAGGTTCAAAACAATCTTATGATCCGGCAGCTTCCAGCGAAATTCCAGATTCGCTTCCTTGATCTTTCTGTCATTTTCCAGCCCGACCTGCTTGAGTAAATCTACAATATCTACTTTCATATAGTGCATAATGACATTTTTGCTCGCCGCCTTACTAATCTCAAACAAATCCTCTATCAGGACTTTTAATCGAAGGGATTTTCTCTCCAGTACATCAATATATTCCCTTCTTTTCTCTTCGTCCTTTTCTGTTTTCAACAGATCTGTATACGTGATGATCGCCGTCAGCGGTGTTTTTAAGTCATGCGATACATTCGTCACCAGCTCTGTCTTCATTCGCTCACTCTTCACCTCCTTTTCTACTGCTTTTTTAAATCCTGCCTGGATTTTTTTCAATTCATTCTGAATCGGATTAAACAAGCCGATGTCCCCTTCTATCGGAGTATCCAGATCACCGTCTGCAAGCTGGTTTGTAGATTTTAACAATAATTTGTATTTATCCTGCAAATCGTGAAAGTACTTCCGCAAAAAGAAGAACAGTATAATCGAGTAGACCAGCAGTGCGAAAAGTCCGAAAAACCACATACTACATATAATCGCAAGAACAATAAAATTAATTCCGATAATTTTGAAAATAGTCCGGTTCGTTTTGTCTTGAAAGTCCAGATGCAGCAGGGTATCATACTGCTTTGCCGCAAATTTACCTGTCCGCCTGCATACCTTACCGATTCCACTTCCGATTTTCTTCCCGACGCTTCCTCCGCCCGTCTTTAACCAGCGTATCGCGCGCGCTGTCAGTGTCCTTTTCACAAAATATTCCTTCTTCATAGTAAATACAGCCCTCAAACAGGTAAAACTCCAATATACAACTACATAGAAGCAAAGCCACATGACAAAGTTAATCAATATGCCAAACATCTCATTTGCCGGACTGTTCTGCCCTGGAATAATCAGCGGTAAATCCTTGTTTATCGTCGCCATCACTACAGATGCCGGAAAATAAACCATTCCATACAGCAGCAGCCATAGAACAAGCAAGGCGACTTCCAGAGGAGCATGAAATATTGCCGCACTCCCTATGTCTAATTTTTTCCAGAACGGAAGAAGTAATGCCGCCGCGCCGGTTATCATGGCGAATACTATCATAAACGTCATCAGCCGGCTGTATCCGATAATGCCATAAGCAGATATATGCTGTATACTACTGGAAGCATTTACATATGCATTTAAGTTGTCTTCTGTCATGCCGTAGATAATCGTCACGTCCCGCGGAGTAGAAATCTCACTCCAATAAGACAACTGCGTATCTTCCATTTCCTTTAGGTAGCTTCTCTGCGCATAATACTGCGTTCGTTCGTCTACCTCTCTTCCGTTTACACTGATGTCAGAAAGATCTCCGTCCCCTTGAAACGTAAATTCAACTCGAAAAGCATACTCTGTTTCCTCTGCAGTCAATTTTTTTGCCGTATCTGCCGAAAAATTTTCTATCAGTGGATTTCCTTCCTTATCGAATACGCCGCAGTCCATGTATTTGCGCAGCAATAGGAATCCACTCTCTGTATAGTCAGCCAGAATATCCGCTTTATCTGTCTCATTCGAATACTCATTATAAAGAAAATAAATCCCCTCACACAAATCATCTGCAACTCCATAATAGGCTTCTCTTGTGATGTAACGCTCGGAGGATACTTCTTCCATATCCTCGGCCACAAGCCGGTACGTGGACAACATTCCCGCAGAACACAGGGCTGCCACGATAAGCATTGCGAGAATTCCCCAGCTATATTTGTTTTTCGATTTTGTATCCAACACCCCACACCACCTTTAAATATTTTGGATTTTTTGGATCGATTTCTATTTTTTCGCGGATATTGCGCACATGCACCATGATCGTATCTGTGTTAATCGCCTTCTCCTGCCATACCCTTTCATAAATCTCTTCTGCTGAAAATACTCTTCCTGGATTTTTTGCAAGCAACAGAAGAATTTTATACTCGATCGGTGTCAGCTTCACCGGACTACCATCCACAGATACCTCCACTGTGTCCTCATTAATTTCCAGTCCGCCGATCACATGGAGATTTTCTTTGGGCGCCAGCTTCTCCATAAATTTCTTGTACCGTCTCAGTTGGGAATTTACACGCGCCATCAGTTCCATCGGCGTAAACGGCTTTGTCACATAATCATCTGCGCCCAGGTTCAAACCGGTTATCTTGTCTACCTCCTCTGATTTCGCAGAAAGCATAATCACAGGAAAATCATACTTTTCCCGCAGCTTCATTGTCATATGCCGTCCATTCGAGGCATCATAATATCCACAATCGCCAGATGGATCTCCTCTCTCTCCAAAATCTCAAGTCCTTCTATTCCGTCTGCCGCCTGAAACACTTCATATCCCTGACTTTTTAAATATATCTGAATCCCTTCCCTTATTTCCTTGTCATCCTCCACAATCAAGATATGGTTTGTCTTCATGTTATCCTCCTCATGTTATTGTCTGTCATCAAAATTCCTTTACCAGTATACCACATTCCTGCTGTTTGGCATCTACAGGAAGCACAGGAATCTGATTCTTTTTTACAATCCCATAATCCTGCACATGTACTTTCACAGTCGTAAAAGGAAGCGGAATCACGTATTTATCCCATCTGTGACTTAGACGGATACAGGAAGAATAGGACACACTGATACCGACAAACTCTTCTTCTGCCTGCTCTGACAGATAAAACGCCAACTTTTTCGGTTCATGTCTGGGACCAAGCGGCCCATCCAGCGCAACAGCGAGAGAACGTGTTTTTTCGTAGGAATCCTGCAAAATCTTTTTTAATTCCCGAAATGCCCGAAATCCGTCCGGCACTCTAAGCGCACTTCCTCCACACCTGCCTATCATATGTTCAATATAGTTTCCCCGCGTATCTGCCGTTACAATCACATCCACCGGATTTGTTTTATGTGCCAGTGTTTCCAACACCAGATTCATAAAGAAACTGTCCTCATGCCAGAAACCAAAAATCTGACTCGCACCATACTGGGTGTCTTCCTGCCATTGTATGGTCACTGTTTTCTTAAGAAGTAACAAATATCCTGTAAAAATATGTTGCAGTATCCACTGCCCTACTTTCTTCATTCTCATGCCCTGCTGCCTCTCCTTTCCCTGTATGACCAGCCTTCCTCCAGTTTTCTTCTGGAGTTAAGTTCCTCCTGCTTCCTTAGAATACATTGAACGTACAAGCTTTCTTCGTGCAGGGCGATCTGCTCTGCACGGTATGCCTGTGCCGAAATCAACGCCTGTCTTTTCAAGCTCTCATGTTGCCTGGGGTTTAATGCCAGCACTGCTTTTTCTGCCCACTGTTCTATATTTTCCCCAGTCCTAAATCCGTTCTTTCCATCGTGTACAATGTCATCCACACCGACTGCCTTCACCGCGATAACCGGTATTCCTGCCGCAAGAGCCTCTGCCAGCACAATCCCTTGTGTTTCCGATTTTGATGCGAATAAAAACAAATCACATGCCTGTAGATAATACTGTATTTCTTCGTTGGGAATACTGCCAGTGAACACCACTTCCTTACGTATTCCAAGCTCTTCTGCCTTCTTCTCTAGTTTTTTTCTCTGACTTCCTTCTCCAATAAACAATACTTTAAACTTCGCTCCGAGTCTCTTTTTTATTTCTGCAATTCCTTGCAGCAGAAAAAACGGATTCTTCTCTTTTTCCAAACGTGATACTGTACACAATACATAGTCTCTTCCCTCTGCATACTGTCTGCGTATACTCTGTGCATGCGCGGCGTCCTGTATATAAAAGCTTTCCTTCAGTCCAGTTGGAAGCACCTCTGTCGGTGTCCATGTACCGTTCGACTGCATCTGCTGTTTCATTCCTTCAGAAGGTGCAAACACCATATCGCACTGATTTGTAAACCAGCGCATATACCCCGGCACTACTTTTTCTTTTAGATAAGAAACTATCTTTTTCTTTAACAGCGGGCTGTTCTCTTCTATCTGAAAGCTGCGTATATAATGCAGATAATCCTCATATCTGGTATGCCAGGTATAGATCACAGGAATCTGGTATTTCTTCCCTAAGTATAAGGCACATGGCCCGGTAAACATAGGGTGGTGTACATGAATCAGGTCAAAACTTTCTCTCTGAAACAAATCTGCCGCCTCTTTGATGTAGATTCCCGGGTATACCATTCCATTTTCCATCTTGCGCTTCATCGTATGAAACCGCAGAATCCTCTCCGGTGTACTGTCATCCTCTATATATCCATCGTATTTTGGAGCCAGCACAGTCACCTCATGTCCTCGTTTCACAAGCTCCTGTGCCTGACGTTCCACAGAAACCGGAACACCTCCTACAAAGGGTTTGTAATTGTTTGTAAGCATCGCTATTTTCATGTCTGTCCCCCTCCTATGATAAAAACTGGATTGCCGCTTCTCCAAAAAAGTATCCCGCGCCGACAAATACCAGATTCCAGATAAAAATACCGAGTGCAGAGCTAACTGTGTATTTCATAAATTCCATCTGTACCATTCCTGCCGGAATCGAAATAATGGTTCTTACCATCGGAAGCAGCTTGCTTATAAAGACTCCTTTTGGGCCTTTTTCTCTAAGCAGCTCCATCTTCTCCTCAATAACTGCCTTATGTTTTGGAAACTTTCGGAAATAAAAGCCCATAACTTTCGGCCCTCCAAGCCTTCCGAGCAGATACAAAAGCCAGCTTCCTGTAAGTCCTGCCGCTACAGTCAGCACCATCACAAGTGGAAAACTGATTTCTCCCTTCGCTGCCCAGATACCGGCAAGAGGCATAATCAGGCCGGCCGGAAAACCTGGAAGGTTCAAATATTCCAATAAAACAATCAAATAAATAAAAAAGGCCCCATATTCAAGAAAATAATTCGTCAATGTCTGGATATTCATAAGATAAGCCTCCTTTAACTATTTACAGAATATACTGTAATTCTAAAGGAGGCCGTTATAAGATTTTAAAGAATTTCTTAAGAATAAAAAAAGAATGTGCTTCACCTATCATAAACTGATATGTTCCCTTATTTTTCTATTTAGCCGTCGGATACTCATTGCACAACAAACGATATGGCTCTTCATCTTCTTCAATTTCTGGGAAACGCCCTACCGGAGGCTGAAAACAATTGTCTGTATTATCATCATTGCACATGGATACTTCTCCGATCAAAACATCTCCTGTACCAGGTTTCACATCAAAATCATGAAATTGGTGCGGCCACAGGGTAATACTTTCTCCCGGTTTCAGTTCTACGCCGGTTCCGGCAGGAACCAAATAACTTCTTCCATCTGCATTTACTAAAACATCCGTATCTGCCAACTGTTCTTTTCCGTCATCATTATATACATGAATGATCAACGTACCTCCACCGCGATTAATTATATCTTCTGATTTTTTCCAATGAAAATGCATCGGCGAATGCTGGCCTTCTTTTAACATTAACAACTTTTCAGCATACACTTTAGAATATTTTGGATTATTCTGATTTCCATTGCGCAATGTGATCAATGCAAAGCCTACTTTTTCCCAATCGCCTAATCCATAATCAGTAATATCCCACCCCAGCATATTATCTCTTATTTCGTCATACTCATGGCCTTTTGTCTTCCATTCCTCTGGGGTAAAATTACAAAACGGTGGAAGATAAAATCCATTTTTTCTGACCAGTTCTTCCATTTCCTTAATGCATCTATTTATTTCTGATCTTTTCATTTCTACCTCCATTTCTTTCTAAAACAGACTCATATGAGACACGTTTTTAGCACTTCTTCCAAGCATTCCGGAGCGCCTTTTGCTGCCCCCAGTTCCAAACTCCAGTCCAGTCCTCTATATTTCTTACACCGATCATCATTTTCTACAAAATCAATCAGACGTTCCATCATTTCCAGATTCCATACTGAATTGTCAATCGCCGCCGTCGTATAGATTCCCTTCTCTAACATCTCAAAGCCAAAAATATCTTTTGCATGTGTCTTTTCAGCACTATTGATCACATCTTTTACTAAATGACTCGGAATGAAAAGTAATCCACTCTCTGTTCCCATTACAATATCTCCTGGAAGACATACCGCACTGCCGATCCGGCAGGCGCCATTCAAATCTGTCAGCACACATTCACGAATCGGTGTAGGATCGATTCCCCGATAAAAAACTTGTGTATCAATCTTTTTCATCTGCTCAATATCTCGAACACCGCCCCATATTACTGCACCGCCATTCCCTGTTTTTACATGAATCGCAGTTGTAAGATTTCCGCCGGCAAAAGTACCGTTATAGACTTTATCAAACATATCTGCAACTACAACATCTCCGTTTCCAAGATTATCCACAACCCATTGATTGAAAAATCCTTCCCAGCCCTTTTCTTCTCCTTGTTTTCGCACAACCTTTGCCAAATCCGGACGAATCGGCATGAAGGTGCAAGTCACTGCTCTTCCCACTAATTTTTTTTCACTATGTAGATACTTCATTCCACCTTCATATTGAAAATGGTATCCTTTTACATAAAGTGGAAGCCAGATTTCTTCCAATGTCATTGTTCTTAATTTATCTAAATATACATCTGGAACTTTCGGTCGTCCGTCTTCTAATCGCTCTCCCTTCCACTCCTGTGTCAATTCTATAATTTCTTCCCTTGTATTGATAATCACATTTCGTTCCTCCTTGTCCATCCGGCATTCTCTTTTATAATTCAATGACTCCTGGTGCAATCCGGTAAGCTTCCGGAGCTGCCTTCCAATCTGGCATTCCATATGCCATTGGGTTATACACAAATTCTCCAGCACGTATCGTAAGCATACATTCTAACATCTGTCTTCCCTGCATTCGCGCATTTCCACTATCTGCAAATCCGAAATTTCCTTCCTTTATTTTCAGAACAGCTATATCTGCATCCATACCCACTTCTAATTTTCCAAGCTCTGGATGTCCGATAATCTCTGCCGGACGTGCTGTTGTTCTATACAGTACCTCTTCTGGCGACATTCCGATATTTAAATACTTTGACATAACATTCAGCAGACCATATACAGGGCCATTTACATTGTGTAGGTATAGATCTGTGGACAGTGTATCCGGATAAAAACCTTGTTCATATGCCGGTATTGCATTTCTGAACCAGAAGCTTCCTGCACCATGTCCCAAATCAAAAAGAGTTCCTCTTTTTCTTGCTTCCAACATAAACTCTTGCATTTCATTTTTCTCATTCAGGATATGAAATTGCTGCGCATATACATGCGTATGAATATCCCCTGGTCTGAGCCGTCGAAGAATCAGTTCCTCATATGGACGTCCCGGCAAGTACGGTTGAACATCAGCCATAACCGGTTTTCCTGCCAATTCTCCTGCCCTCACTGCAGCATCCACTGAAGCCCACGCCGGATGCTCCTCATCAAATGGTTTTCCCACATGATAATGTGCTGTTTTCACGCCTACAACTTCCTTAATTTCTCTTGCGATTGCAGCCGCTGTTTCTATATAAAAATTCCGTGGTTCCAATTCAGAAGCGAGGCTGACCATTCCTCCATAGGCAATATTGATAAATGCCAAAATCCGCAATTTTGATTTATCTATAAAACGATCTTTAAAATCAAAAAAATCTTTACATCCGCAACTTCCTGCATCTACCGCAGTTGTCACACCATTTTGAAACATATGTGCTTCTCCATCAATCATCGGAAGTGTATCTTCCGATGAACCGCATAATGGATATATGTGCGTATGCATATCAATCAATCCTGGAGATAGAATCATTCCTTCCAGATTAATTTCTGTAATACCTTCTTTTTCAATTCCTGCCTCCATTGCAGTAATCTTTCCTTCTGACACTACAATGTTCTTTTCTTCAAAACACCGGCTTTGAGAATTATATACCCTCCCGTTTTTTAAAATATAATCTTTCAAAGTCATTCCTCCTCTGCTGTTATTTTAATCACATTGGTCACTCCCGGAAGGTCGAGAGAATCACAAATATTGAGTTGGGTATTCTCCTCATCCCACCGACAACTAACAAGCTTTCCACTCTTTTGACAGCAAATCAAAAGAATTTCATCGTCCGCAATCAAAAGTCCACGGGGAAATTTCCCTCCGCAATCCCATTCTCCGATCTTTTCTCCCAGTCTCTCCAGTGAAAAAGCCGAAACTGTTTCTGTACCTCTGTTTCCTACAAATAAAATCTTCTCTTTCCAGATATCCGCATCTCCCGGTACGTTATTTCCTACATACATTGTCGTATTCTTGGTACATATTCGCTGTACCTGTTGTTTCATCTGCCAAAAAGACAGTGTGCTTGCACACTCGTTAATAACTACCGCATTCTTTTCCGAATTCCACAGTAATATCTGGCGTGGTCCTTCACCTTCGTCAATTGGAAAATTTAAATTGCATTCTCCCAAAGCCCTTCCCTTCTGCTGATGTCTGCACACTCTGGATAAACCTAAGTCCACCAAGTAAAGCTGATTTTCTTTTCCCTGATAAACACAATGCGCATGCGACTCTTTCTGCCCTTTTTTCATCCAAATACATTGCGTCAATTCTGTATCCACTGCAAAAAAGTCACCACTCATATAACAGCTTCCATAAAGCATGGTACGGTCTTCCGATAAGCATAAATGACAAAGGCCCTCTCCCGGCGCCTGAAATCTTTTTTCTTCAATCAGATTTCCATTTTCCCATACAAATTTTACAATTTCATTCGTTTTTTCAAAGGCAGCATAGATATAACTTCTGCGGTCAGATACAACTTTTTCAACTAGATAAGAGGGACCGCCATCATAATAATCCTCTTGTTCTCTTTGTATTTTCCCGTTATCAGTGATTTTCAATACAATAAGATTGGAATGCTTCTCTATATCGCCATATCCTGTTGCCACAAAATATTTTTCAGCCATCCCAAATCAGCTTTCTACTTCCACAATCACTTCTATTTCAACCGGAATATTATGATTTGGAAGATTTCTCGTTCCCATTACAGTTCTTGTATGATACCCCCGTTCTTCAAGTACATCTGCAATCGTATCTGAAAAACCATCAAATACTTTTTCCACATCAGTGAAACCTTCTCCGCAGTTCACCAACCCAAATGCTTTCACGATACGCTTCACCTTATCCAAACTTCCGAGTGTATCTTTCAACGCTCCCAGTATAATAATTGCACACTCTCTTGCAGCTGCATATCCTTCTTCCAATGTTAAATCTTCACCTATTCTACCTGAAAAAAGTGCTTTTCCAGTAATCTGGTCTTCCGGTCCATGTCCTGAAACAAAAATCAGATCATCTGTTTGTCTTAAAAGAACAATTCCTCTTTTCTTTTTATATACAGGTTCTTTTTCCTGTCCATCTTCGATGATTCTATTAATACTGTCCATTCATGCTCCCTCCTGCTATTTTCGTATTTTTACAATCGCCTCAACTGTAACAGGAACATTTTCCCATAATGCATATGCTCCCATTGCAGAACGTGCATGCTGACCTCTTCTTCCAAAAACTTCTACCATAAGATCTGAAAATCCATTCATAACATACGGCTGTTCGCAAAAATCTCCTGCACTATTGATCAATCCAAGCGCTTTTACAAAATAATCTACTCGATCCAATTCACCGATATAATCTTTCATTGTTGCAATCATATTCAATCCGCAAAGTCTGGCAGCTTCATACGCCGTATCTTTGTCTATCTCTGCTCCAACTTTTCCCTGATAAACAGGTTTTCCCTCTACATCTACCGGAAAATGTGCGGATAAAAAGAGAAGATCTCCTTTTATACAAGCATCTACAACACCTTGTCCCTTTCTATTTCTAACCGGAAGTGTAATTCCTAAATTTTCTAATCTTTTTCCTGTCTCACTCATTTTTTATTTCTCCTTCTATATTTTTATTTAGCCTTTTACCGCACCACTCGCTAATCCTTCTACAAACTGCTTTTGTACAAGCATAAAAACAATAATAATTGGAATTGTGATTAACATTGCAGCCGCCATTGTCTGTCCCCAGTCTACCCTGTAAAAAGATGAAAATTCACTCAGTGCCAACGGAACTGTCCTGCTGGATTCACTTCTCGTAAGTACATTTGCAATCGCAAATTCATTCCATGATGAAATAAAAGCATAGATTCCGGTTGCCGCCAATGCCGGTTTTAAAAGTGGAATCACGATTTTGGAAAGCATCTGTATCGTCGAGCATCCATCCATCACCGCTGCTTCTTCTATTTCTTTTGGGATTCCCTTAAAATATCCTTTTGCCATCCATGTAACCAACGGCATACTGATTGCCAAATGTGCAATCGCAAGCCCCAGTTTTGTGTCTACCAGACCCACTGCATTTTCCATATAATACATCGGAATCATCAAAACTGTTAATGGAAGCATCTGACTGATCAACATAAAAAGGGACAATCCTTTACTTCCTCTAAATTTGAATCGAGCAAACGCATATCCGGCGCTTCCTCCTAAAAGAAGTGCAATAACAGTAGAAATTCCACCTACAATCATACTATTCAAAAATGCTCTTGGAATCGAACTTTCCGTAAGCACTAACAGATAGTTGCTCAATGTCGGCATTTTCGGAATCCAATACGGAGGATTGGAAAACACCTCGTTTCCGGGTTTGATAGAAGTACTTGCAACCCATGCAAGCGGAAATAATGCTGCGATCACTGCGAATCCTAGAACAATATATGTTAGAACAATTCCTATATGTCCCAGCCATTTTTTCTTTTTTTTCGTATCCATCAATTCTCCTCCTTAATGACAAATTTCACGTACAGCGCTGCAAATATCATTGTGATCAATAACTGCATTACAGCACTTGCTGAAGCTGAATTAATATTAAGAACCTGGAACTGATTATATACCAAAATCGAAAGGGTTGTTGTTTTCTGTCCTCCTGATGTCATAATAAAAATCAGTGAAAATTCATTGATTGCCCATACAAGCAGCATCAAAATACAAATGAAACTTACATCCTTTAACATTGGAAGTGTAATATACCATAATTTTTTAAACCAACCGGCTCCATCCAATTCTGCACTCTCATACAGATCTCTCGGTAATTGCTGTAATCCTGCTGTCATCATAAGCATAACATATGGTGCACATGCCCATACCTGAACAATGATTACCGATAACATCGCATATTGAGGACTGGACAGCCAGGAAATCTCTTTTTCAATTACTCCGATACTCATCAATAAATGATTGATCATTCCTCCATCTGTGGTAAACAACCATTTCCATGCCGTTGCCTTCACAACTCCCGGAATGATCCACGCAACAAATATGAGACTACGAAATACACCTTTTATCCTTGTTCCTCTTCTATTGATCAAAAGTGCAAGTATAAATCCGAGCAGAAATGCCGGTATCACGGTTCCCAATGTCCACACCAGCGTATTCCATATTGAAGATGTAAACATTGGATTTTTAAACAAGCGGAGATAATTTGTCAACCCTGCAAAACCGTTCTGTCCAATCGCATTCTCACTAAAACTCATAGATATGATATAAAATAATGGATATATGATAAGTAATGCTGTCACAGCAACTCCCGGAAGTATAAATGGAATCGCCTTTTTTTCATCTCTTGTCAAATAAAATTTTTTCATTTTTACCTCCGCCTCTTATAATTTATAGGGAGGGAAGTCCCTCCCTTTCATTAATTTGCAAGTAATGCATCAATATCTTTTGCCATTGCTTCACAAGCTTCATCTACCGACATCGTTCCAGCCACCGCATTTTGCATATACTGGAAAATGATCGGTTCCATCTCTGACCATCTTTCATATGTCGGTTCTGCTTTTGAATTATCTAACTGCTCCATAAATGGTTTCAACTCTTCTGTTGCAAACTGTTCATATTCCATTGCTGTTTTACTTGCCGGGAAAGAGTCTGTCAGTCTTGCCTGATTTTCCGGTGTTGTGATATATGCCATAAATTCAGCTGCTTCTTCTTTATTTTCACTCTTAGATGACAATGCTACACACCAGCCATTTGCTGTTGTTGTTCCCATTCCATCAACCCCCGGAATAACAGCTGTTCCAAAATTAAGCTCTGGATAATCTGTCTTCAATGTCTCTACATCAAACGGACCTGTCAGCATGAATGCAAGATTCCCCTGTCCAAAAGATTCTCTCATTGTTGTATTATCAAATTCAGAACTTCCCGGTGAAGCATAGCCTTCTTGAATTGAATCTACAATATTTTTAAGTGCTTCCTTAGCCGCTTGACTATTCATCATACATTTTCCATTTTCATCCAATACATCTCCGCCATATGTATACATCTGCTGCACCAGACGTGTCGCCGCATTTGCCTGATTTCCTAACGGCCATGCAAAACCATATTTGCCATCTGTTGAAAGTTTCTTACTCATTTCTACCATTTCATCCCATGTCTCTGGAAATGTCTCATATCCTGCTGCTTTCAACATATCTATATTGTAGTAAATTCCAGAACCATCATATCGGAAAGGAACTCCATATACTTCTCCATCCACAGACGTAATATCCAATGCCGGTTCCACAATATCTGCAAAATCAATTCCAGCTGTTTTTCCCAATTCATCCATTGGCTCTAACAAGCCTTTGTTTGCAAACGGAGCAACATCTGTCAACAGCATGGTGCATATTTCCGGTGCATTATCTGTACTGATTGCTGTTGTAATTTTGCTTTTATATGTATCCCAATCAGTTACCACAATATCTACTTTTATATCCGGATGTTCTTTTTCAAATTCGGCTGCCATCTCTTTACTTTCTACTTCATCCCAGTTTGGTGTCCACCATTCAATGGTTTTCACACCTTCTTGTTCTTCAGAAGAAGAGCTTCCCTTTCCACATCCTGCTGCCATAGATACAACTAATGTTGTGCCGAGCGCTACCGCCATCCATCTTTTTGCAACTCTTTTTTTCATATTGATTTTTCCTCCTTTTCATTCTCGTCTTCTTTACATTTTAAATACTTTTCTGCAAGAAGACTGATTTTCATTAAACATCTTGTAATATGATATGGGCCTTTTAATTCAAAACCTTTCCAATCACATAAAACACCTCCCTCCCTGTTTAAAATTGAATACCATTCCCCATATTTTTTATCTCTGAAATAAAGTTCTGTATATTCATATAATTTCTTAAAGTAAATAAAATGTTTTTCATTTTCATTCAACAGTGCACTCATAAATAACGCATTCAAACCTTCTGCCTGTACCCACCAGATTTTGCTGTCCCATGCGGCCGGTATTCCTTCATAATCCGTCACCAAAAATTGTTCTTCCGGTGCTTTCCCAGCCACATCGATATGTTGGATAAATCCACCATAATTTTCATCATAACAGCGTTCGATCACCCAATCCAAAACCTCTTCTGCACGCAGTTTCCATGATTGTTCATCTAACATGCATCCCGCTTCCATCGCAAACCATAACGATTCCATAGCATGTCCAGCATCTACCAATCTTCCTTCTCCACTCAACTCTGGTCTTCCGTCCTGCTTTACATACTCCAATGGTGCCTGCAGTTCACTGTTTGCAAATTCATATAACGATTTTCTGACACATTCTCTCAATACATCTTCATATCGGTTTCCAAATAAATCAAAACTTTCCAAGGCAACCAATAACGTCATAAAATTCACTGCATGCTTCTGCCATCCTGCTCGGATTCCTTCTTTTCGTAGAACCTGTTCATCTTTTACATTTTGAAATAATTGTTCTGTCAACTGCCGCACTTTTGCAAGCTCTTCTTCGTCAGGCAGTACAGCTTTAAAATATTCATATAACCCTTTTATCGCAAAATGATCGGTAAAAATCGAAGTCGTTCCTTCTAAAACTTTTCCCTCTCTCGTAAGCAATTTTTGAAACCGCCCATTGCCTGCATAAAAATTTCCCTTTGTATAACGATACCCTTGCTCTGCAATATTAAGCCATGTCTCTTTTTTCTGGATAAATCGATACAAAGCTGCGAAGCTATACATATCTCTTCCTACAAACCATCCAGGTTTCACTGTCTTTATCAATTTTCCTTCTCTGTCAAAACAGTTAAAATATCCTCCATATTCCTGATCCAAAACCCTTGGCTCCCAAAATGGAATGTGATCTTCTAATAGCTGTTTCTTCGCTGATTCTCCAAGCTTCTTTATTTCATTTTTATGTGCTTCATAAAAACTCTTTCTCATATTTTGCCCCTTTGTAAACGTTTACTTTCTAAGCTAAAAAAAATATTTTATTCTGCTTCGAGTGCTTTGCAAAGCACTTCTGCTACTATATCTGCCTCTTCTTTATATAAATTTAAAGGGCTGATATATACGGCATTGTTTATTCTATCCTCTCCTATATAAATTCTTTCTTTTTTCAAAAAACTTACAATTTTTTCAGAACTATTCTTTTCAGAAAGATAACAAAATAATCTGGGATATTTTTGGCCTACCGGTCCCCGTTCGATAATTTTTAACGTAATCTCTTTTTCTATTTTTGCTACTCTTTCAGAAATCCTTCGCAAAATCTCACGAAGTTCACCATCTCTTTTTTCTTCATCCTGAAGTACATAGTTTTCAAGTGCTATATACAACCCTGCCATTGCTTCTCTGGACGTTTTTGATACACGACAGATTCCATGTTCCGGCGCACCAAACCGAATGCATCTTTCAATCCACTGTCTCGTTCCAAAAATCACACCACTGTCCTGCGGACTGCATAAAGTTTTTCCTCCGCTAAAAATCACCATATCCGCCCCCGCTTGTGTAAACCTTTTCAGGTTTTCTTTCGGTGGAAGCTGTGCCGCAGCATCTACAATGACGGGTACGTTGTATTTCTTTGCTATTGCAATTACAGTTTCCAGTGGAAGTGACCCTCTTTGATATAATGTAGATGCAAAATAGACCACCCCTGCTGTTTTTTCATTGATAGAACCTTCCAATTCCATCTCTAGTGTTTCGTCTGCATCACCAATTTCCACAATATCTGCACCACTAACTGCCAATGCTGCATCATACGCGTTTCTTTGTGCCCGCATAATAATAAATTCTCTTTTTGTCCCTACAATTTCAGGTAATTTCCTATAATAATATTCACTGTCTTCTGCAATACAGATACAAGCACATAGCAGCAACGCTCCTTCTGCACCATTTGTAAAATATGCCGCCTCATTTCCTGTTAATTTTGCTGCTTTCTTTCCAAATTGAATCTGCATTTGCTTAAGATCCACAAAAGAAGCGGCAGCTTCCTTCATCGCCTGCAATGTATTCTCCGCCATCCTGCTTCCGCCATACATAGTATAGGTATCATGCGCATTAATATACGGAATAATTCCGTTTTTCTCGTAAAAATCCATTCTTTGTTCTCCTTTACTCAATGAGCTTTAATGCTTGCGCCTCCGTCCACCATGAGAATCTGACCTGTCGTATACGTTGACATATCACTTGCCAGATAAAGTGCGGCATCTGCTATATTTTCCATTGTTCCCGGTTCTAATGGCTGCATCCGATATAAAAGTTCCATAAATCGTTCTCTTTCCTCTCCCTCCGGATATGTCTGGATTTCATCTATCATATTGTCACTCATAATCAAACCCGGACAGATGCAATTTACACGGATACCTTCTGATGCATAATCTAGTGCCATTGCACGAGATGTCGCATTCATCGCCCCCTTTGTTCCCGCATAGATTCCAAATCCTGGCATTGTTTCTACACTGTGTATTGAAGAAATATTTATAATATTTCCGTTCTTCCGTTCTCTCATTCCCGGTAAAAAAATTTTAGAAAAGCGAAGAAAACTTTTATAATTCACGGAAATCATTTTCTCCACCTGTTCTTCCGTACATTCATCGACTCTGCCATGGTCATTGATCCCTACTGTATTCACCAATATGTCAATACCGCCAAAGTCTTCTAAAATCTGTATTCCTACCTGCTCAACATTCTCTTTATTTCCAAGTTCCACTTCATATCCGCGGCTTTTGGGGGATACTTCTTGTATTTCTTTGATTGTCTGGCAAAGGCGTGGCACGTTCTTCCCGCCCACCGCCACAACAGCTCCCTGTGACGCAAATAATAATGCAATTTCTTTTCCGATCCCCCGGGCTCCTGTTGTGACAAATACTCGTTTTCCCTCTAATAACCGATTATAATTCTTCATACCAGCTCTCCCGTTTTTATAATTTATCCATGATACTCACAAACGGTCTCCCGTTCTATAATCTTAGTTTCATACATTTTTCTTACAGGCATTTTCGTATCTGTATTACTCAGTCGTTCACTCACCAATCGGATACTATCCATTCCAATCGTGTACAACGGCTGTTCTACCGTTGTAATTTCCGGTCCCCTGTATCGATCCGGTAAAATTCTTTGATTATCAAATCCCATGATCGAAATATCTTCCGGAACTCTTAATCCTCGGTCAAGCACCGCCCGTACAGCATAGCTGGCAAGCGCATCATCAGAACAAAAAACTGCCGTAGGTCTTTCTTCCAGATCTAAAAGTGCATTCATTCTCTCATACCCACTTCTATAATCCGCCGACGAATACTGAATATATCCCTCTTTCACTTCAAGATCAGCTTCCTGCATCGCCTGTATGTAGCCATTAAATCGCTCGATCGTAACCTTTTTATTCGGATTTCCACAAATATGTGCAATCTTTCGATGTTTCTTCTCTTTCAAATAATTCACTGCATTTTTTGCGCCGCCAAAATTATCGATCAGTAATTTATTACACTGTAAAGACGGTACATCATTTTCAATCATCACAAATTCTATCTGCTCATTATCCTGTATATACTTGATCATGCTTTCATCGCTTCGGTAAGAACCATATAGGATAACTGCATCAACTACACCATTCGAAAGGTATTTTACATAATTCTCTTTACTTTTTACATCTCCGCCCAGCGCACTGCAAAATACAACCGAATAACTTGTCTGCTGTGCCGCTGTCTCAAATCCTTTGATCAAATCATAAAAAAATGGATCATGCAGATTATTTACTACGATTCCAATCGCATTGGTTCTTTGCCTCACGAGCGATCTTGCCGCTGTATTGGGACTATACCCTAATTCCTTGATAACCTCCTGTACCTTCTCTGAAATCTGCTGTGTTACTCCATCTTTATTATTTACAACTCTGGAAACCGTAGCCGTTGACACATTCGCTTTCTTCGCCACATCTTTGATACTAACTCTCCTGTTTTCCATTGTACTTTCCCCCACTTCGCGCTCTGTATGTAAACGTTTTCTTGATTATATATCTCTCTCCTTTCATTTGTCAACATGTATATCTAAACTATATTTTTTTTATTTATTTTGTTTAATTTGTCCACGTGTTTTTTATAACTATTTACTAAAACTCTTGTATTGACATCTTCATTTGCTTTTCTTAATATAAAATTAACTGTTTCATCTCTTCACAGTTACAAATAATGTCAGTATACGAAGGATACTATGTTTCTCTTGTATACTGACACTACATTTCCAAAAAATAAAAAGGATGGAGAATAGCAGAAACTATGGAAAATATGATAATCGGAATTGATCTGGGCGGCACAAATTTGAGAATTGGAGCTGTAAACAATAAAAATAACTTAATCAAACCACTTGTTCTGAAAAGTGAGTGCATTGCAAGCTCCTCTTCTCCTATTAGCACGCTCTGTAAGTTGATTGAGGAATATCTGTACGACACAAATATCACCCATATCGACGCCATTTCTATTGGTGTTCCTTCTTCCGTAGAAAATGACAATGCCACGGTAATATGTACAACAAATATCCGGAATCAATCTGGGGAAGCTGTCTTTTCACATGTAAATATCGCAGAAAATATTAAAAAACACTTCCACGTTCCTGTTTTTGTAAATAATGATGTCAACAATCTAATGTTATATGACACGCTAACCCATCATCTTGAGGATAAAAAGGTTCTGGTTGGAATTTATATCGGTACAGGTGTCGGCGCTTCTGTAATCATCAACGGAGACTTTTTAAAAGGGAAAAATGGGGCTGCACTTGATCTTGGACACATTCCCTATTATGGCAAAGAAGAACTCTGTAGCTGTGGAAAAAAAGGATGCTGTGAATGCTATGCTTCTGGTTGGCGCTTACAGCAAATTCGGAAAGAATATTATCCCGATTCCCCGATCAGCGAATTATTTACATTACACAAAACAGAAGAGCCTCTACTAGATTTTGTATCAGCCTGTGCTAATATATATGCAATTATGGCAACCATATTTAATCCAGATGCACTGATCATCGGAGGCGGCATTCCTGAAATGAAAGATTTCCCAAAAGAACAGTTCGAAAAGGAAATTAATGCCTCTGTCGGAAAAGATGTGCTGTCTTATGGATTTGACGTTATTTATTCCACTCCATTTGTAGGAAAAGGAATCATCGGAGCCGCTATATTCGCAAGAAAAATGCTGCTGAAATCTTAAATAAAAGGAGAACGGTCTCATAATAACAATGTGCAAAATTCACAGAATTTATAGCTTAATTTTATAAAATTCACTTATTTCTCTTCATAGAAGAATATGCTCCAACAGCTTTATTACATCAAACAAAGTATCAAACCGGTGCCAGATAAGCTTCCTTGTCTCTTCCGCCGGTTCCACCATATCCGGAATCATAATCGGGCGCATCCCCGCCCCATATGCGGACTGTATACCTGAAGGTGCATCCTCCAGCGCGATTGTATTCTCCGGTCTTGTACCAATTATACGGCATGCTTTCTCATAGATCTCCGGATCTGGTTTGCTTCTTGTCACCATATCCCCACAGACTACACCATCAAAGTAGCCAAATATCCCCAGTCGGGTTAAATTTTCCTGCGCATGCTGTCTGCGAGACGAGGTGGCAAGGCCCATCTTAAGTCCGCGTTCCTTCGCGAAGAGAAGCAGCTCCTTTGCCCCCGGCTTTATATCCAGTCCTTCTGTATCTACAATTTCATGGAATTTCTGTCTTGTCATAGCAGTGAATTTCTCCATCGGAAAGTCCTCCGCTATATGTTTCCTAAAATATTCCTCTCTGCCTACCACATTCATACCGATCGTATGATAAATGTGAGAGCCAATATCCGGATACCCTAAGATTTTCCCCACATGCTCCCAGGATCTCTGCACTATTTTTTCAGAATCTACGAGCAGTCCATCCATATCAAAAACCAGCCCCTCTATCGGCGCTGGTTTCTTCTGGCTCATTGCTTCTCCTCCTGGGGACGAAACTGAATACTTCCAGTCTGCGCATCCATTCCATCCACAATCGCAAGAGACTCTAACTGAAAGCCCAAATTCCTTATAATTCTTCCACCGGACTGAAATCCCTTCTCAATGGCGATTCCGATTCCCTCCACAGTCGCACCTGCGGCCTGCACAATCTGAATTAACCCCTGCAAAGCACATCCGTTGGCAAGAAAATCGTCGATAATCAGGACATGATCTTCTGGCCCTAAAAACTTCTGTGCGACGATCACATGGTTTTTACATTTATGAGTAAAAGACTCTACCTCTGCCACATACATTTCTCCGTCCAGATTGATACTCTGTGACTTTTTTGCGAAAACAACAGGAACATGAAAATGCTGCGCCGTAATACAGGCGATCCCGATCCCGGACGCCTCAATCGTAAGAATTTTATTAATATGCTTTCCGGCAAAACGCCGTTTGAATTCTCCTCCCATCTCCTCCAACAATTCAATATCCATCTGATGATTCAAAAAGCTGTCTACCTTTAATACATTTCCTTCTTTGACTACTCCGTCTTTCACGATCCGTTCTTCTAAAAAATTCATCTCTCCAACCTCTCTAATCTGTTTCAAATATTTTAAATACTCTTTTTAAAATATACGCATTTAACCATGTCACTATCGAAACTCCGATTCCCATCCAGATTGGAACCGACAAAAGAATTGTCCGTACAGTAAGCAGGGAAGCTGCCACAGGAACTACTACAACTACCATCATCAAAAACGTAAAGGGCAGTTTCGCAATGGACAGAATCACTGCATTTTTCAATGTTGCCTTCGTACTGTTCTCATATCGGGCAAGCAAAGGAAACACATATAAGAATATAGCAAACAACCAAAAACTAAAAAATCCAAATATAACCTGAAATACAATCCGTATAGTCCCTTCTAAGGAACGAGCCATATTTAGATCCACCGAAAGAATCAAGCCCAGTGCCGCAATCAGCAGCCACACTATGGTAGCTTGTTTGAAATTCTGTTTAAATGCTTTAAAAAAGCTTCGGGCAATATATCCTTCTTCGTTTCTTACGATTTTCTGCATCACAGAATACAAAGCTGTTGTCGATGCGCCGATTGTCACGATCGGAATCGAACAGACCAGCCACAAAATGTTGAGAATCACAAAATCACAGATACGCGAAAGCGCCCTTGTAACAACATTGTCGGTTATATTAAACTTCATAATGTATATCGCCTTTCTTCTTAATGTTCTGCCGAAACCCGAAGGGAATGGGTTACGATGTGTCTTTTAAAATATAGTATAGCATATCTTGTGCCTGTAGGAACAAAAAAATTATCTCTTTTTATCTCCCACCGCGGCGTATGTATCCTGCCAGAAGAATAAAGAATGTACTTTGCACATTCTCGCGCCGAAGCAAGGCTGCGTCAGCAGCCATTTTCTAGCTGCGCGCAGTGCGCATTTTTTAATTTAAGTTGACAACATTGAAATGTGCATCCTCAGAGGGTTTTCTTGTATAGAAAATGAAGTTTTCCCTATAAGAATAAAGAGCCTGCTTTTTGCAGACTCAA